>ERZ791718.752-NODE-752-length-15353-cov-1.933848_pt1 | contig 15353 bp, 12 predicted proteins | sample MGYA00510349_ERZ791718 | MGnify/ENA primary metagenome ERZ791718 (study PRJEB30046, sample SAMN00715136) | human gut metagenome | study: EMG produced TPA metagenomics assembly of the A metagenome-wide association study of gut microbiota in type 2... | reverse complement strand
CTCACCCCCGAAGGAGAGGGGGGGGGGGCCCCCCTCGGGACGAGGCGCGGCTTCGTCTACTTTGCCACAAGGCTGCGGAGGTATTGAACATACATATTTACGGGGGAGATTGCATCGTCTCCGAGGATGGTGTCATGCGGATTATCGATTTCAATGATTGGCCTAGTTTCGCCCCTTGCCGGGAAGAAGCGGCTCCAAACATCGCACGTCGTATCTGGGATCTTATGCGAGAACACATCTAAATCGTTTTAACAAAATCAATCATGAGTGAGACTAAGTCTACTCCCAGTCTGGAGTCAACCTTAAAATCTTTGGACACCGAGGAGTTTATCGATATTCATTTCTATCGTCCTATTGGCTACCAATGGGCTTTGTTCTTTAATAAATTGGGGGTATCGCCCAATAGTATCACGATCGCCAGCATCTTTATCGGCATAACGGCAGGTATCTGTTTCTATTTCCAGAGCCTCGCTATCAACGTGATCGGCATGTTACTGTTAATCTGGGCAAACTCATATGATAGCGCAGACGGACAATTGGCCCGTATGACCGGACAGAAAAGTGCCTTGGGACGTATCTTGGACGGTGCCGCCGGCGATTTCTGGTTTATCGCTATCTACGCGGCAATCTGCTTACGCCTCACGCCGGAATGGATCTGGCTATTGGCGGCTACGACGGGATTCTTCCATAGCAAGCAAGCGGCCATGGCGGATTATTATCGCAATATTCACTTGTTGTTCTTGAAAGGTAAATCGGGTAGCGAGCTCTCCCACTCTCCCCAATTGAAGGAGAATTATAAGAAGATGAGTTGGAAACATGACTTTATCTATAAATTGTTCGAGACCTTCTACATTAATTATACGGTAGGTCAAGAAGCATGGACACCTAAATTCCAACACATGATGAACATCATCCGTGAGAAATACAACGGACAAGCGCCGGAATGGTTCCGTAAGGCTTTTCGAACAAAGAGTCTGCCGTTGATGAAATATACAAATATGCTATCATTCAATACCCGGGTGATCGCTTTGTTTGTCAGCCTTTTCATCGACATGCCTTGGCTGTATTTCGTATTCGAGCTGACCGTATTAAACTCGATGTTGCTCTATATGATCAAAAAGCATGAGCATATTTGTGAAGATTTCAGCAAACAATTATAACGTTTTTATCCCATTCGATTATGTTCAAATTAGACAAAGTAAAAGGAATCCTCTTTGATTACGGCGGAACGATAGACAGTAACGGCATGCACTGGGCTGAGGTGATCTGGATGGCGTATGAGGCCTTGAAGGTTCCCGTATCCAAAGCGGTCTTCCGTGATGCTTATGTACATGGAGAAAGAACGCTTGGAAAGAATCCGATCGTGAAGCCTCATCATACGTTTCTGGATATGCTGCGCTTGAAAAGCGATTTACAAATCCAATGGCTGAAAGAGAATGGGCATTTATCCGCCGAGGCGGTTACCCCGGAGTTACCGGAACAATTAGCGGATTGGTGTTACGAATACGCCCGGAAGGCAATCGATAGCGCCCGCCCCATTCTGGAGCAATTAGCGGAACGTTACCCATTGGTATTGGTATCGAACTTTTATGGGAACATAGAATCCGTGTTGAAAGATTTCGGTTTGGATCATTTATTCGGCGCTATCGTGGAATCGGCGGTCGTAGGTATCCGTAAGCCGGACCCGGCGATCTTCCGATTAGGAGTGGATAAACTGGGATTTCCCGCCGACGAGATTGTTGTCGTAGGTGATTCCTATGATAAGGATATCGTCCCCGCCACCCGGATCGGATGCCAGACAATCTGGCTAAAAAGTATTGGTTGGAGCGCTTATAAAGGAAATGAGACTGCCGATATCGTATTATCCGACTTCACGGAAATAAAGCAAGTATTCGCTTTATAGAATATACATTTTAGACCAGTATAAGCTCAGAAATGACCTTTTTTGGTACTGATAGCATCCTAACTTTGCATATAAAAAAGTTAGGATGCTATGTTTTTAAAGAAATACATATGGCTTTCTGCCGCTACACTCCTCACGGCTTGCGACTTAATCGACTATCATCCGTATGACGGTCGTCTGGATTCCGATACTTCCCGGGAGATCAACCCGACCAATATCGAGCGTATCGAGAAAGTCTGCGAAGGGAAGGACACGATCCGTTTTATTTTTATGGGCGATACCCAGCGGAGTTATAATGAGACGGAAGATTTCGTCAAGTACGTTAATCAATTAGATAGCATCGATTTCATTATCCATGGAGGAGATTATACGGAGTTCGGCTTAAAGAAGGAATTCGAGTGGAACGATGATATCTTGTCCAAACTAAAAGTGCCTTACGTAGGGTTGATCGGTAATCACGACGTGATCGGTAATGGCGACCAAGTATTTCGTAAAATCTTTGGGAATGAGAACTTCTCGTTTGTCGTGAGCGACGTGAAATTCGTATGCCTCAATACGAACGCTATCGAGTATGATTATTCCCATCCGGTACCCGATTTTAATTTCCTAAAGAATGAGATAGCGGATAGTACCCGTAATAAACGCACGATCGTAGTCATGCACGCCCCTCCCGGGAACGAACAGTTCGACAATAACGTGAAAGACGTGTTCCAACTTTATATCAAGACATTACCATCTTTAATGTTCTGCTTGCATGCACATAATCATTGCGTATCGGCAGCTGATTTGTTTGAGGATGGCATTATCTACTACGGTTGCGCCAATATCGCCAAACGAAGTTATCTTCTTTTTACCTTAACCCCTGACGATTATATGTATGAAGTGGTCAATTTTTAAGCTTCTCCTCTTAACTTGTGTCTTTTCCCTTACACTCCATGCGCAAGAGGATAAATACACGAAACGAGTGCAACGGTACGAGAACGCATGGCAACGGGTCATCCCCCGCTATACAAAAGTACAATTCGCAGGTTCCATGGCGATGCTATCCGTGGGTACCGGTTGGAATTATTACCGGAATCATTGGGAAACGGATATGTTGCTGGGTATCGTCCCCCGCAACGCAAATGATCACGCAAACGTGACTTTCACCTTGAAACAAAACTATTTTCCTTGGAATATCGATCTGGGAGAAAAAGTATCTTTCGAGCCTCTTTGTTGCGGTATCTACGTAAATTTCCTATTTGACCGGGATTTCTGGGCCAAGCAACCGAATAAGTATCCCCCGGGATATTATTGGTTCTCCACCCGCATCCGTAACCATATCTTTATCGGGGAGCGGATCACACTCAAACTGAATCCAAATAGTAGCTGGCATAAATCCATCAGCTTCTTCTATGAGTTAAGCACTTGCGATTTGTATATAATAAACGCTATCGGCAACAGCTACTTGAAGCCAAAAGATTATTTAAGCCTTTCATTCGGGGTGAAACTACAGATCTTATAAAAGCAAGAAACGGAAGACATTCACTGCCCTCCGTTTCCCTAAACTACATAAAACACTTAAAAGAACAAACGTTGTCTATCAGAACGCTAGACCTAAGCGGATACCCCAGTTATTCAAACCATCGATATGATAGCTGAGGACATCACCCTTGTTGGTAGCGTAGTTATAATAAGCGGCCATATGTACGCCGATCTGTTTCTGAGGTGTGAAGTACACGGTCATACCGATCTCGGGAGCTACATAGAATCCCCAGTTACGATCGTAAACCTTCAACACGTTCATGTAGGTAGACATCTCACTATAGCTAGCACCTAACTGAGCGCCAACATACGGTTGGAATTGTCCTTCCGGAGCGAAGTTATAACGGAAAGCCGCACCAAAAGGCAACTGGAAGATAGAATGCTGTTGATCGGAAGTGATTACGGATGTTGAGTTTACCGGAATCGTCTGGCGGTCCACATACTCATTATTTGTATGATAAGAGATGAACGCACCTATAGCGAAATTAGGAATCACATAGTAACCACCCTCAGCGTGAGCACCCCAACCGCTGGTCTTCTTAGAAAAGTCTTGACCGAACGGAGAGTTGATTTGCCAGTCTACATTGAAATACGCGTTTTTCAAAACCTGGGCGCCAGCCAGAGTAGGCATCGCCATACAAACTACGAGTAAAGCGATTAACTTGATTGATTTATTTATCTTTTTCATAGAATCTCAAACTTTTAATCATTCGAATTATTATTTCTTTACGTACGGAGATTGTACAAATGCTTGCTCGATAGCACGAACAGCCAGCTGGATATCGAATTTATCGGAACCAGACAACAAGCCACTCATGTAAGCAGTCCAAAGAACCGGAAGTTTAGCGTCTGCCTTAGAAGCGGCAGGAGTATCCAAATCCACTAACTCTGTCAACAAGGAACCTACACTATAGCTATACACTACAGGATACGGGTAATACCAATTTCCCCAACCCGGTCCCCAGTAACCCGGACTCCAATATCCCGGATAGTTCCACCACCAGTACGGGTAGTTGTAGCCATCGTTGTAGTCAGCGAAATATTGAGTACTTTGTACGTAAGAAACTTGCAGACCTAAGTCGGCGTTATCTTTGTCTAGCGTGCGTTTGAAACCGCGGCTTTCCATATTATTCACCAACGTAGTGATAATATCGTCTGCTTCATTGGCTGTCCAGAACTGAGGTTTCTCGCTTGTGCCGATAACCAATACACTATCCGGAATGTAGAACGTAGTGAACGATTCGAATTTCGCGTCCTTATCATGATTCGTGAACACCAGAAAATCATTGTCCAATTTCGACATGTCCGGGTCCTTTTGGCAAGAAGCCAGCAGAAGAACTAACAGAAAAAAAGGAAAAATCTTTTTCATCTCATTTTAACGTTTAAAACAGTTTATACTATTATTTGTGCTTATATATAAGTCACTATTAAAACAGCATGAGTTGAAAAAGGTTCTAAAACTATCCTTTTGGGTGTGTTAATTAACATATCCTAACCATACGACGGGCTTATGGTCACTGTAGTCTAAATTAGGAGAATCATAAGTTACACCCTTAAAATCAGGAGAATAAATTATGTAATCAATTCGAAATATACGCTTTAATTGACGAAAGGTGTACCCGAAACCGGAGCCACAGTCACGAAACCCATCCGTTAAATCACCTTTCACGGTACGGTACGTATAAGAGGCCGGTGTATCATTAAAATCACCGCAAAGAATCACGGGCCCCTCCCCGGCATCCAACATCTGACGGATATAATCCGCCTGAGTAGCCCGTTTCACGAAATTCTTCTTCATCTGAAAAGCCATATGGAAGGCGGCCTCGGTTTCCTCCAATTGTTTACCCTCGGCATGGGCTTGGTAAAGACGAGGCTTTACGGCATTCACGCTAGTCGTTTGGAAATGGTTATTAAATACACGAACACTATCCCCTTGGATATCCATGACGGCAAACAAGGATTTATTGCTAGACTCCGGGTATAGGATAGACTCAAAACGAAGGATCGGATATTTACTGAAAATAGCGTTGCCCGCCGCTTTCGTAGCCGAACGGGTAGAGCAATAATACGGTAGGAACGATAAGGTCTTGGCGACAGAATCCATCCGCAGGGCCGATTCAACAGGGCATTCTTGGAGGCAAACGATATCCGGGTCCTCCTTTCTCAGCCAATCCGCTATATTAGGAAGCTGTTTCTTTCCGTCCGTATTGAAATTATTCACGTTATAGGTAATCACCTTAACCGCTTCTTTTCCTATCGGAATCTCTTTAGGGAAGACCCGTATCTGGAACATCGATATCAAAAACTCCCAGTTCAACAATAACGCCGCCAAAGGTACCCAGCACCAATGGCTCCTAAAGACACACCACATCAAGAAAAGACATAGATTGACCGCCAATACCGGTAATAACACCAATCCGGGAAACGAGATCCACTCCTTCCCTTCCGGATTCATACGTCCGGTAGCGAATCCGGCTATGGCTGCCACGGCAAAAGCGATCGTAATCAACACAAATAAAATATATATCAACTTCTTCATCCTTCCTATCCTGCGATTTAAACAAAAAAGGGACTATCCGGAAAAGACAGTCCCCCAATTCATACACTATAACCTGTCCGCTTCCGGCAGGGATAGCTTTAAAAAACTTATCGAAGCGTTCCTTGTTGAGCCTCTTGGATCATCTTCTGATTAGCCAAGATCACGATCTCAACACGACGGTTCAACGAACGACCCTCGGGAGTGTCATTGCTAGCCACAGGATCATGTATACCTTTGCCTTCATAAACCATACGATCCGTACTTACCCCCTGCATCATCAGGTAATCGTAAACGCTCTTCGCACGTTTCTCGGACAAGGTCTGGTTATAATCCACCTTACCGGTGTTATCCGTAAAGCCGATGATTCGGATATCCGTATCCGGATTGGCCTTCAAACTGGTAGCGAAGTTACGCAAGGCACTCTTGGAAGCGTCGCTCAACGTACTCGAGTTCGTGGCAAACAAGATACCGGAGTCAAAAGTAACCTTCAAGGCCTCACCATTGTTCACGCTCTCGATCTTCGTGTCCTCAGGCAGGGTAGCTTCCAGCTCCTTCTTCTGCTTATCCATTTTCTTACCGATTAACGCACCGGCTGTACCACCTACGGCCGCACCAATCACGGCACCCAATGCGGTATTTCCGGCCAAGGCACCAACACCAGCTCCGACAGCGGCACCACCGCCTACACCGATCGCCGTACCCTTCGCCGTGTTATTCCATTTTCCGCAACTCGTAAACACCACTGCCATACATAGCAGTAAAACAGATAATAATTTAATGTTCCTCATCATCTTCTACAATTTCACTTAAACAACTTTATATATATAACAAATATCAATCAAACATGTTGATCGAATCGCAATATTCAAGTTCTCCTTGTACTATAAAAGTGATTTCCTCCGGTTCGAATTTGCCTACGCCGTCTTTCTGGGCGTTCTTAATTACATAATTTACAACCTCTTCCTCATCGATCTCGATCTCATCGTCACCATCATCATCTAGCATGCCATTAGATTCATAGAAGTCGTAGATCAAGTCTACGATATAGTTGATATCGTCATTACTGAACTTTCCTTTCAGTTCTTGGGGAAGATAATTCTGGATAAATTTTACGGAATCATCCTCGTCATAAAGTAGCTCGTCATTGTTCGTGCTCATAATTAATCTTGTTTAATTGGTTTGAATAGCGGCAAATGTACGGAAATATTTTGATTTTATATCCCAAAAACAATTAAGCTTATTTACGGACGTGACTTAACAAAAGCAAATGCCCCTACTTGAACATAGTTCTAAAAGAGCTTAGGTTTTATAGGAAGCAAAGGTAATAAAAATACTTGATTATCATATAGACCTATTATTTTTTATAGCTTCCGGGCAATTTACTGTTCCGCATGATATTTTCTTTGAAAGAATATATTTCCAACCGAGTACCCCAAAGAGACTTCCAATATCTTTATGGATCACAAAAAACACTAAAGCCAGTCTTATTTGTGTTAAAATCAAAATACACTCCATCATTTATTTACATATAGTCATTTGATACTCAAGTTCTTTTAGAACTCAGTAAATGTATTAAATTATGATTACAATGGAACCTAAAATACAAAGTACCACAAGTACCCGAGCTCTCCGGAGCAAAATCGGGCCTATCAAGGCTTACTTATTCAAGACCTCATATGTAATCAGTCCAATCACGCCAAGCGATCTTAAACATTCCATGAAAGGTGCCTACAAATCATTCCTGTCTAAAACCGATCAAGCATACGGCCATTCCACGTCAACAATCAACCCCAAACTTTACCCTATTTCTACCTTTAAGCAAATGAGCCTCGTAGTAGTCCCGAGTTTCATGATAGAGTCCCCATTCGAGGTAGTGGCGATAGCTCTTATCGCCTTTCTACTTATCCTCCTTTCGATGAGGGAACATCGGCATAAGAAAGACATTCTTGACACCGAACGAAATATGGCCGAAGAAGTGATCCGCTTACGTGAGAAGGCGGAAGAATCAAACCGGTTGACAAGTGCTTTCCTCGCCAATATGAGCCATGAGATACGGACCCCATTGAATGCGATCGTAGGTTTCTCGACCCTTATCAGCGAAAGTGAGGATAAAGAGGAGATCAAAGAATTCGCTAAAATCATTCACGCAAACAATGAGCTACTCCTTAATTTAATCAATGACATACTCGATATGTCAAAAATAGAAGCCGGTATATTGGATTTCCTTTATACGGAAGTGGAGATTAACGAGCTTATACAAACCCTATGGCGGAGTTACCGATTCAAGATCAAGGAAGGAGTAGAATTCCGCACGGAACTGCCTGCGGAAAGCTACATTATCCATACTGAGAGAAACCGTTTATCCCAAGTACTGGCTAATTTCATCAATAATGCTTGCAAATACACTTTCGAGGGAATGATAACGATCGGATATGAAATAAGGAAAGACGATATTTATTTCTTTGTTACCGATACGGGAAAAGGGATAGCTGAAGAAAATATCTCCCGTGTTTTCGATCGATTCGCTAAATTAGATTCCTTCACCCAAGGTACGGGGCTCGGGCTGTCTATCTGTGAATTAATCATTAAACATTTAGGTGGAGAGATCGGCGTGGAGTCAAGCGTTGGAAAAGGATCTACATTTTGGTGCACGGTTCCCACCCGGAAATAATCGCACCAAGCCGTATCTACCTATTAGTGAAAAATAAAAAGGCGGAATGATTCACATAGGATCATTCCACCTTCATTATTTTATAGAAACACCACGCTTAACGTCAAGCGTTCAAGTCTACTTTAGTTCTTAAATTCCAGACCATCGTCTTTCCTATCGATCACGATCGGGCGGTTACGGTCTACCGTTCCACCCAGCAAAGCCTTTGACAACTCGTTCAAGACATACTTCTGAATGACACGTTTTACCGGACGGGCACCGAATTGAGGATCGAAGCCCTTGTCGGCGATAAAGTCCACGGCCTCGTTCGTGAAGTCCAAGGCGACACCGTTCGTAGCCAACATCTTCTTCACGCTGTTCAACTGCAAGGATACGATCTTGCGAATCTCCTCCTCGTTCAGCGGAGTAAACATGATGATATCGTCGATACGGTTCAAGAACTCCGGACGGATCGTCTTCTTCAACAGTTCCAGTACTTGGATCTTCGTCTCGTCTACCACCTTGTCATGCGTGGCGGGTGTCATCTTCTCGAAGTTCTCACGGATCAAGGAAGAACCTAGGTTACTTGTCATGATAATGATCGTGTTCTTGAAGTTGACAACACGGCCTTTGTTATCCGTCAACCGTCCATCATCCAAGACTTGCAACAAGATGTTGAATACATCCGGATGCGCCTTTTCGATCTCATCGAACAAGACAACCGAGTAAGGTTTCCGGCGAATCGCCTCCGTCAACTGTCCACCCTCATCGTAACCCACATATCCCGGAGGCGCACCGATCAAACGAGTCGCGCTGAATTTCTCTTGATACTCACTCATGTCGATACGGGTCATCATATTCTCATCATCGAACAGATACTCGGCCAACGCCTTGGCCAACTCCGTCTTACCCACACCGGTAATACCGAGGAAGATGAAAGAACCGATCGGTCGTTTCGGGTCCTGCAGGCCGGCACGACTACGACGAACCGCATCGGCGATAGCGTTGATCGCCTCTTCCTGACCGATCACACGGGTATGAAGCTCGGACTCCAGACGTAATAACTTATCTTTCTCGCTCTGCATCATCTTGCTGACCGGAATTCCAGTCCAACGGGATACCACATCGGCGATATCGTCGCTATCCACTTCCTCCTTGATCATAGCCGCGGCACCTTGCATCGTCTTCAACTTAGCCTGTACCTCCTTGATCTCCTCTTCCTTTTGCTTGATCTTACCGTAACGGATCTCAGCGACCTTGCCGTAATCCCCCTCACGCTCCGCCTTATCAGCCTCAAACTTTAGGTTCTCGATATCGATCTTATTTTGCTGGATCTTATTGATCTGCTCCTTCTCGCTTTGCCACTGAGCCTTTTGCTTGGTCTCCTCCTCCTTCAAGTCGGCGATCTCCTTGTTCAGTTGCTCTAATTTAGACTTGTCGTTCTCACGCTTGATCGCCTCACGCTCGATCTCCAACTGTTTGATACGGCGGGAAACCTCATCCAACGACTCCGGTACGGAATCGATCTGCAAACGCAGACGGGCGGCGGCCTCATCCATCAAATCGATCGCCTTATCCGGCAAGAAACGATCCGTGATATAACGGGTAGACAACTGTACGGCGGAGATAATGGCATCATCCTTGATACGTACTTTATGGTGATTCTCATATTTTTCCTTCAAACCACGAAGGATGGAGATCGTATCCAACTCACTCGGCTCGTCTACGATAACGGTCTGGAACCGACGCTCAAGCGCCTTATCCTTCTCAAAATACTTCTGATACTCATCCAACGTCGTGGCACCGATCGAACGTAGCTCACCACGAGCCAAAGCCGGTTTCAAGATGTTAGCGGCATCCATGGCACCTTCGCCTTTACCGGCTCCTACCAAGGTATGGATCTCATCGATAAAGAGGATGATCTCGCCCTCGGATTTCGTAACCTCGTTCACCACCGCTTTCAAACGTTCCTCGAACTCGCCTTTATATTTAGCTCCGGCGATCAACGCGCCCATATCCAACGAGAAGATCTGTTTAGACTTCAAGTTCTCGGGAACGTCACCCCGAACGATACGATGGGCCAACCCCTCAGCGATAGCAGTCTTACCTACACCTGGCTCACCGATCAAGATCGGATTGTTCTTCGTACGGCGGCTCAATATCTGCAAGACACGGCGGATCTCCTCGTCACGTCCGATCACGGGGTCTAGCTTACCGCTACGGGCACGCTCGTTCAAATTGATGGCGTATTTTCCTAAGGCATCGTAAGTCTCCTCGGCGGATTGGCTTGTCACCTTATTTCCTTTACGCAATTCCTCGATCGCTTGACGTAACTCTTTCTCTGTCACGCCGGCGTCTTTCAATATCTGTGAAGCGGTGCTCTTTTCCGTAAACAACGCCAAGATGATCGGCTCCAACGATACATATTGATCCCCCATTTTAGAGGAATAATCGATCGCCTTCTGTAAGACAGCGTTCGACTCGCTAGAGAGATAGGGTTCGCCTCCCGAAACCTTAGGATAAGATTCGATTTGGCGATCCAGTACCATATTCAGGTTTTGAGCGTTTACCCCTAATTTCTGAAAGATAAAATTAGTAACACTCTCACCCGTCATAATGACAGCTTTCAACAAGTGAACAGGTTCGATAACCTGTTGGTTATTTTTAGTAACCAGCTGTACGGCTTGTTGAACAGCCTCCTGCGCCTTGATTGTAAAATTGTTTAAATTCATGTATTTAAGCTCCTTTCTTATATTCTTTTCTAATTTTATTTTACACTTATATCCTTACAAAAGAAATACCAAAACGAAAATATGACATTTTGTCTTAATATTATAAAACAGAATAGAGAACTCCCCGTCAAACCGTCCATTTCGGATGTCATTCGGACGTATCTTTTCAGAAAGAACAAAAGAGAGAGAAAAAGGTTTTGATAGTAAACACACAGTATCTAGGTAAAAACAGTCAATGTTCTCAAAAAAACACGTACGAGTTTTTCCGGAAACACGTACATGTTTTTTGAAATTCACGTACGTGTTTTTTTCGAGTGGTTATATCCTATAAATCCAACAATTTACGGATAGTCATTATAATACTTCCACGTATTCTCCCGTTTCCTGTTTCTCTTCTTATCACGGGCACTTTTCCAGAAAATAGTCTCTAGTAAATCCTCTGCGTCGAAATAGACTCTTATGGTAGCAAGTACCCCTCCCCTTCGCTGGCCATCTTTCACGACATCCGAGTATATATTAGTCAGTTTTACGTTGGCAGCCATAGGAACCTTACCTACCTTTAACTCTTTCCAATCCTGATTCTTAGGGAGCCTAATCGTGTGCGCTTGCTTCTGTATGGCCAATGAACGGGAAGGTGACTTAAAATTCAGCAGCATGAATAGGACTGGGGTAATCGAATCATAATTGGTCAACCTACGTAAAGTATCTAACTGTACATATTCCGAGAAGTCTTTCGTAATCGGCAACTCACTTGGTGAGGATAACATATGGGTTCCCGGTTGATCGGGTCGTAGAAAAGTCCCGCTTTCTATCGCCTTCTGAAACTCAGGATTCAAACGTATCTCCTCCTTGCCGGATAAAAATTCTTGCAGGCGCAAAGAATCCTGTTCCGTCCACTGCGCATGGGCCATCGTAGGTAGGATGAATACTATCAAAAGGAATATAGGTCGCATCTTCACGTCTCTCATCTTCATAATCCTCATTACATTTCTATCACCAAGACTCATTCCTCCATTAAATCCCCCATTCGAGTCGAGATACTTTAAGATTTATTGGGATGCTTATACCCTATTTGAATCTTAATATGGATTACCTTTATGCGATCAATCCAAATCCAATATAGATATGTTGATATTATTATCTCCGGCTAAGACAATGACCGGGACATCCAAGATAAAAGCGCCGCAAGGCACGACTCCACGTTTCCAGCAAGAGGCGAACGAGATCGCCCTGCATATGACCCAATTTCCCATTGACGAATTAAGTCGTATCCTCAAGCTCAGCCCGAAACTGGCGGCGGAATGTTACCGCAGATACCAAGATTTTCATGCGGAAGACAACCAGCCCTTGCAAGCGATACTCGCCTATACCGGTGTCGTATTCAAGAATATCAGCCCGAAAGACTTCACGGAGGAGGATTTTCTTTTCTCGCAAGAACATATGCGTTTCGTATCGGGATGCTACGGGTTACTTCGCCCATTAGACCTTATCAAGCCTTACCGGATGGAGTTCGACGTAAAAATCCCGGAACTAGGCGACGGGAATATGTACACCTTCTGGAAGGACAGGCAAACAAATATATTAATCCATGACGTCCGACAGGGAGACGGAATCCTACTGAATCTAGCCAGCTTGGATATCCAACCCTCTTTCCAGTGGAAGGAGGTGGAGCGATCCGTCCGGATCATCACGCCCGAGTTCAAGATCTGGAAGAACGGCAAAGCGGAGACGATCGTGATCTACGCCAAGATGTGCCGGGGACAAATGAGCCACTATCTCATAAAGAACCGGATTTCTGACCCGGAGGCATTAAAAGCATTCACATGGGAAGGCTTTTCCTATAAAGAATCCATGTCCGAGGGGGATAATTGGGTATTTCTACAAGAATAATTCTAGGCTTATCCAATAAAATCAGATGATCTACGTTTTATAAAAACAATTCGTAAAAATCATAAAAAGGTTTATCCTTCTTTAATTTAGCGGTGATATGAAAAGAACCTTTACATATTTATTACTACTTGTTCTATTGGTTTGCGGAAAGCAAGCCTATAACCTGTTAATCTCGAATGAATCGATCCGGAGCAACCCTACCGGAGCCTTGTCTGACATCGCGGATGAGGTAATCGCCATTCCATTACAGGACTCAGGGACGCATTCGATCAAGGAGGCCAAGTATATCCGTCAAGAGGGAGATAACCTATTCCTTATCAGCAATGAGACGCTTTACCGTTTCAATCGCAAGGGAGAATTTATCTGTCGCATCACCCATCCGGATGACATACGGGTAGCGGGGTATGTAGTGAACCCGGCCAACCAGCAGCTGATCGTACTTGGAAACACGGACGATATTTTCTATTACTCATTCAATGGTGATCTCCTTACCCGTAAGAAACTGAAATGCGACCTTCCGGAGAATAGGCATATGCTATCCATATCCATGCACAATAACCGGATATTTACCACCGAGGAATGTGTTCATGGGGATACGGCAGGGAAAACCGCCACGATTGAGAAACAAATCGTTGAATACGATTCCTCTTTCCATAAATTACAATCTCATACGATCCGTCCGGTCGATCTGGAACGTTCCGCATGCCCGATCGGTTGTCTCGCCCCGGAAATAGCCGTGGAGCCCGGAAGCGGAACGGTTTATGCCTACGCCCCCTCCTATCAACCCGGGAACTTATTACGGGACACTTTATATATTAAGCAAAAGCGGCAAAGCCAAGCCTTGGAGAACCTTGCCGGAAAGAATACACTTCCTTTGCTACCGATCCGCATGGGTAGCCGTTTCTGGGTATCTACTTACTATAACGCAGAGGATGAGTCCAGAAATTACACCTTCTGTTATGATACGGAGAAGGAAGAATACTGGCAGGTAAAAGAAGGATTAAAAGATAATTTTTATCAAACCGGTAATGTGCGACGAATGGACCCTATCGATCCCTATTGCCATTCCTATTGTTTCAGCAAATCCGGAGAGGATCTGCGAAATACTTTCCCCGCACAGGCCCAAGCAGAAAGCCTCGTGTTATTTATCGTGAAATTGAAAGGGTAAATCCAGTTAATATTTCAATAGAGAGCAGACTGATGGGTACAAAATAATATGTATCTTCGTACCATTCTAAAAAAGCATTAAGTACATGAAAAAACTTTTAACCTGCATTGCCTTGGGCTTTGCGACTACCAGCTACGCTGTAACCCCTTTGTGGATGCGTGATGTACAAATTTCTCCTGATGGAACAGAGATCGCGTTTTGTTACAAAGGAGATATCTATAAAGTACCGGCCAAAGGAGGAACAGCGACACAACTTACCACCCAAGCATCGTATGAATGCACGCCAATCTGGTCTCCGGACGGAAAACAAATCGCTTTCGCCAGCGATCGTAACGGCAATTTCGATTTATTCGTAATGCCCTCCAACGGTGGAACGGCACAGTGCCTCACCACTCATTCCGCCTCCGAGATTCCATCGGCCTTTACTCCCGACGGCAAATACGTACTCTTCTCCGCATCCATACAAGATCCCGCCCAGAGTGCCTTATTCCCGACCTCGGCCATGACGGAACTTTATAAAGTGCCGATCGGTGGCGGACGTACGGAGCAAGTATTGGGAACACCCGCCGAGATGGTTTGCTTCGATAAATCCGGAAAGACATTCTTATACCAAGACCGTAAGGGCTTCGAGGATGAATGGCGTAAACATCATACCTCGTCCGTCACCCGGGATATATGGATGTACGATACGCAAACTGGAAAACATACCAATTTGACCGACCATGCGGGAGAAGACCGCAACGCCGTATTTACCCCGGATGGACAGACGGTTTACTTTCTGAGCGAACGCAACGGAGGTTCTTTCAATGTATATTCATTCCCTCTCAACACCCCACAATCTATAACGGCGGTTACTAAGTTCAAGACACATCCCGTACGTTTCCTCTCTACAAGTAGCGACAATACATTATGCTACACATACGATGGCGAGATCTATACACACCGTA
>ERZ791718.747-NODE-747-length-15405-cov-3.830684_pt1 | contig 15405 bp, 9 predicted proteins | sample MGYA00510349_ERZ791718 | MGnify/ENA primary metagenome ERZ791718 (study PRJEB30046, sample SAMN00715136) | human gut metagenome | study: EMG produced TPA metagenomics assembly of the A metagenome-wide association study of gut microbiota in type 2... | reverse complement strand
CGTCTGCATCGGGTATCAACGGTGCGTCCTCACCGAAATATCGCTCGTTGCGTAACTCAATAATTGCTTGTATTGCTGTTTCGTTTAAGGGTACAATACGCTTGCTTGAAGCTGTTTTCAGCTTGCCTACCACGATTTCTCGTCCGCTTTTTCGCTCTGTTCCGTCACGCTTTTGCGCTTCTTTAACACCTCTTTGTATGTGCATCACTTTCTTTTCAAGGTCTATGTCACTGTTGATTAAACCTAACGCTTCAGCGGTTCTGAGTCCCGTGTTCAGCATAAGAATATATGCTGATGCTTGATTGTGTTTCGGCTTGCCTGAGGGGTACTTCTTGTATGCTTCCGCTTTGAATTTTTCAATTTCTTCATCGGTAAATACGGTTATTGTTTCGCATACGGGAAGCACTTCTTTGTTTTGCTTTGCAAGATAATTTGACTTTTTTATTGTCGGCACAGCGTTCATTGGATTCTTTTTTATGAACTCTTCACGCATAAGATAATCAAAGTATTCATTGAGCAGATTGTATGTTTGCTTGACGGTTGACAATGAATATCCCTTGTCGGTCAGCGTACTAATCAATCGCTTAATGTCTGCACCTGTTATGTTAGATACAATGAGTTTACCCATGTAAGGGACGATTTGATTTTTGTAAAGCAGCTCGTTGCGGTCTTAGGTTACTCGCTCAACATTCGGGTACTTAAACACTTGCAGGTAATTAAGCAGGCCGTCTTTTACAGTCTTGTTACCCTCAATAGCGTCAATGATTTCTTCTTCAAACTTGGTTATGTAGTCCGTCATTTTCTTGTTGACTTCGGCTTTTGTTGTTCCGGAAAAGCTCTTGCGTTTTCGTTCGCCTTTCTCATCTTTGTACCAAACCACGCCACCCCATCTACCGTCCGTTCGTTTGAATGCATTGCCGTTTGTCAGCAGTTGTTTTTGCATTTTATCACTCCTTTCGCACACACAATATCACAAGCCTTTTTCAATATCCAGACCAAAGATTGTGTGTTTGCTTTTGTTGTTTTAGCTTCAAAAAGCCGTCACAAATCGCCTGTAAGCCGTTTTTAGTTTCAGTCCGACGAGTTACTCTGTTTTAGATAGAAATCGTCAATTTTTGCTCACAGCGTTGCCAAAATCCTTTGATTTTTAATCATCATACCGCAACGCTCAAGTGAATACGCAAAAGCCTTGATTTTCTGCGAAAAACAGCCCTTACTGCATACGAATCTCATATCATACGCAAAAGTATTACGAATTGAAAAGCCGACAGGCTTTGCCGGACGGCGTTTTCGGGCATTTCAACGCCCGAAAATCATACCCCTTTATCCTGCTTTAAAATCGACGGCTTGAATTTCGTTTCAAAACCCACTCAAAAGACGCAGATTTCATTCAAAAACGCATCAAAAATCAATTCAAGAAAAGCAAAAGAAAAACCACCGTTTTTCAACTTTAGGCTTTTAGATTATTCGTCATCAGCTCTTACAGTGGGGTACACTATATTTGATGAACTGTGTAGATATTACTTTGCTGTGCGTTTTCAAAAAATCTTTGAGTAATATCTATGTAACCTTTTTCTTCGAGTGACTTTAGCGTGTTTCTGCAAGTGGTCGGACACATATTACACTTCTTTGCCATCTTCGGAACAGACCAAAAACTTACGCCTTTGCTGTCGCCAACCGAAACAAGAAAACAGTAAATCATAAATTCATACGGCGAAAAGTTTTCATCAAAAATTTTGTTCGGCATATAGTAAACCTTGCCGTCGGTCTTGTAATTTTTATTTGCGTACATAATTTTTATCCTTTCTTAATTTGTTTTTGAATCCACAACTTGAATTCATCTTTCGGTACAACAATTCTTGTGCCGATTTTTATTTTTGGAAAACCTTTTTCATTGACAAGCTCGTATGACCTTGTGCGAGATATTCCAAGCACTTTCGCAACCTGCGACACCGATAACATCATCGGTAGTTCACCAAAACTTTTGTAGCTTTCTTTCATAGTGCTGCCTCCTTTCGTATTATTCGAGAGATACTTTTTCAAAAAGAAAAGAGAGTAAAACCAAATTTGAAAACAAAAACTCACCCATAAAAAGTCCCTCTACTATACGGAGAAAAATTTCCATTTTGTTCGGGTGTTTTTCAAAAATCTTTACACCTTGTTTACATTTCATTTCATCTTAACAAAAAATACCCCTCTATAATACAGAGAAAAAACTCGGTTTTGTTGATGTGTTTAGAAAGAAAATTTTCAAATTATTTTATAAAAGCAAAAATCCTCACCGTTTTTATAGATGAGGATGTACCAATATTTCTACAATTAACAAAAAAATTTGTATTGGTTGTTGAAATATGATATACTTGTATTTGTATAATTCTATCCATTCGTTGATATAAGACTTATCGCTATATCAAGTTGATTGTGTGATTCGCAGAAAAAGCTGGAAAGATAGTCTTATGAAGAGACATGATTATATTTTTACAAGAAATCTTTTTTATAAGTTGCTGTATTGAAGACAAATAAGACTGAGCCGGTATCTCTTGAAGTATTGATAAAGATATGTCAGGTGTTTCACTGTGACATCGGAGATATATGCGAAGTAATTTTAGATGAAGATTAAAACACGGAGGTAATTATAGATGGCAAGGACTGCTAAACCAAAGAAAGAAATCTCAATGGAAGAAGCACTTTGGAAAAGTGCTGATAAACTGAGAGGTTCAGTGGAGCCGGCTGAGTATAAGCACGTTGTTCTGAGTTTATTCTTCCTTAAATTTGCTAGTGACAAGTTTGAGGAATGCCGTAATAAGATTATTTCTACACACGGCGATAAGTATGCGGATATGAAACCGTTTTATACTCAGGAAAATGTATTCTATCTTCCTGAAGAAAGCCGTTGGAAGTACATTATTGAAAATGCAAAGCAGGACGATATTGCTCTGAAGATAGATACAGCACTTTATACGATTGAAAAGAACAACACGGCACTGAAAGGTGCTTTGCCGGATAACTATTACTCCCGCTTACATATTGATACGGCAAAGTTGGCTTCTTTGCTTGATGAAATCAATCGTATCAATACAGATGATAAAGAGAACGACATTATAGGTCGTGTATATGAGTATTTCCTTAGTAAGTTCGCTCTTGCAGAAGGAAAAGGTAAAGGAGAGTTCTACACACCAAAGTGTATTGTAAACCTAATTGCCGAAATGCTTGAGCCTTACGATGGTATACTTTATGACCCTTGTTGCGGTTCGGGCGGTATGTTTGTGCAGTCCATCAAGTTTGTAGAAGCACATAGCGGTAATAAAAAGAAAGTGTCTATTTACGGTCAGGAATACACAAATACCACTTTCAAACTGGCAAAAATGAATTTGGCTATCCGTGGTATTTCTGCAAATCTCGGAGAGATGGCAGCCAATACATTTACCAACGACCAGCACAAAGACCTTAAAGCAGATTTCATTATGGCAAACCCGCCTTTCAATCAGAAGCAGTGGAGAGCCGAGAATGAGCTTGTAGACGACCCTCGTTGGAATGGTTATGAAGTCCCACCAACAAGCAATGCAAACTATGGTTGGATATTGAATATTGTTTCCAAACTCTCTCAAAACGGTGTGGCAGGTTTCCTGCTTGCCAATGGTGCATTATCTGATGATGGTACAGAGTTGAAAATCAGACAGCAGCTTATAGAAAATCACTTGGTAGAAGCGATTGTTATTCTTCCGAGAAACCTTTTCTATACCACTGACATCAGCGTTACCCTTTGGGTACTCAATAAGAATAAAAAGGCTCGTGTTGTGGAACAGAACGGAAAGCTCAAACGCTATCGTGACCGAGAAGATGAAATACTCTTTATGGATTTACGACAGATGGGCAGTCCTTATGAGAAGAAGTACATTGAATTGACAGAGGAAGATAGAGCTAAGGTTACAAGTGTATATCATAACTGGCAGCAGGAAGGCTATGAGGAAACTTATGAGAATGTACCGGAGTTTTGTTATTCTGCTTCTTTTGATGAAATAAAGGAAAAGGGATTTACTCTTGTACCGAGCAGATATATTGAGTTTGTCAATCGTGATGAGAACATCGACTTTGATACAAAAATGAAGTCATTGCAGGGAGAACTCAAAGAACTTCTTGTTCAAGAGGAAAAATCCAAATCAGATTTGCTTGCTGTATTTAAGGAGTTGGGATATGAAATCGAATTATGATATTTTAGGAAACCATATCCGACTGATTGATACTCGGAACAGAGAAAGCATAACAGACAGAGTTTTGGGAATTAACATAGACAAGTTCTTTATGCCGTCGGTTGCAAATGTCATTGGTACGGATTTGAGTAAATATAAACTGATAACAAAAGGAAAGTTTGCGTGTAATCCAATGCATGTTGGTCGTGATGAACGACTTCCGGTTGCATTGTATGATGAAGAAAAACCTGCTATTGTTTCTCCGGCATATTTTATGTTTGAGGTAATAGATAACAGCATTTTGAATGAAGATTATCTGATGATGTGGTTTCGCAGACCGGAGTTTGACCGAATTTGTTGGTTACATACTGACGGGAGCGTTCGTGGTGGGATTACTTGGGATGATATATGCAGACTAGAATTGCCTATTCCGCCTATTGAAAACCAGCTTGAAATAGTGAACAGTTATAAGGCAATTACGGAGAGAATTGCTTTAAAGCAGAAGATAAATGATAATTTAGCGGATACCGCAAATGCTATTTTCATTAAATCATTTTTACAGAACACCAATAAAGAAAATTGGGCGATAGGCTGTTTTAGAGATTTAATACTTGATACATTTGGCGGGGATTGGGGTAAGGAAACACCTTCTGGTAACTATACTCAAGAAGTTTGCTGTATTCGTGGAACTGATATTCCATCTCTAAATATGGGTAGCATTTCTGATGCACCAACACGATACATTCTTCCAAAAAATTTTGAAAACAAAAAGATAAATGCAAATAACATGGTTGTTGAAATATCCGGTGGCAGTCCTGTTCAGGCTACTGGCCGCATAGCTCTTGTACCAGGACAAGTATTAACTTACAGAGGAAATAATTTAATATGTTCAAATTTTTGCAGAGTTGTAAGTGTAAAACCGAAATATGTATATTATTTTCTTCAGAATTGGATTTATCTCTATCGCAATGGAAGAATGTTTGACTTTGAAAACAGTTCAACAGGATTAAAAAACTTTGATTTCACTTCTTTCGTTGAGAATATAGAAGTATTTATGCCTCCGGAAAATGATATTGAAGTTTTCAATCGTCATATTGAACCTATTTATAAAGAGATTTTTAGGACTGGATTTGAAATAGAGAGCCTCAAGCAACTAAAATCTCATATCCTTCCACAATTAATGGTTCACGGAATTTAAGCCGCTAAATTATCATTTACAATAGAACTCCCATCAGTGGCGGGAGTTAAAACAAGGGACTGCCACTGGTAGTCGTTCTCTTAAAAAAGAAAAGGAGAATTGACTATGAAACAGAACCTAATCACTGATGTTATTCAAGGAATGTTACCTTATCTGAATAACGCACAGACAGAAAGATTGCAAGAGGTGTTGCAGTATACACTTTTTGATTATGAGGTAACAAAGATAAAAAAAGATGAGGAACTTTCAGAACAGAATTTAGTAGAATCTTTCCTATCGGCAAAGCGTATTGAAGGCTGTTCTGAGAAAACTCTGAAATACTATAATGCAACGATACAGTCAATGCTTGATGGTATTGGAAAGAGTATCAAATATATCGTAACTGACGACATTCGTTGTTATTTGACAGAGTATCAAGCAAAGAAAAAATCAAGTAAAGTTACGATAGATAATATAAGACGAATACTTTCCAGTTTTTTCTCTTGGCTTGAGGACGAGGATTATATTTTGAAAAGTCCGGTCAGGCGAATACATAAGGTTAAGACCGGAACAAACATTAAGGAAACTTATTCAGATGAAGCACTTGAATTGATGAGAGATAATTGCACAGAACTCAGGGACTTGGCGATGATTGATATGCTTGCTTCAACGGGGATGCGTGTCGGAGAAATGGTGTTGCTAAATCGTGAGGATATAGACTTTAACGAAAGAGAATGTGTGGTTTTCGGCAAAGGCGATAAGGAGCGAATAGTATATTTTGATGCAAGAACAAAAATACATTTGCAGAATTACTTAAATAGCCGAAAGGACGACAATCCAGCACTTTTTGTTTCATTACAATCTCCGTATAATCGAATGAATATCGGAGGTATTGAAGTGAGATTACGACAGCTTGGAAAACGCTTGGGATTAAATAAGGTACACCCTCATAAATTCAGGCGAACACTTGCAACAATGGCAATAGACAAAGGAATGCCAATAGAGCAGCTTCAGCAGCTCTTGGGGCATAGAAGAATAGATACGACATTGCAATATGCAATGGTCAAGCAGAGCAATGTGAAAATTGCTCATAGAAAATACATTGGTTAAGGTGGTAGGAATGGAAAAAGGATATAAGATATTAGGCAATTACATTCGACTTGTGGACGAGCGTAATAAGAATTTAGCCGTAACAAAGTTGCTTGGCGTAAGTATAAGTAAAAAATTTATTCCTTCAATCGCAAATATTGTAGGAACTGATTTATCGAATTATAAGATAGTCAGAACGGGACAGTTTGCATACGGACCCGTTACTTCACGAAATGGAGAGAAAATTTCTATTGCTTATTTAGATGAAGAAGATTGTATCATTTCAAGCTCTTATACAGTTTTTGAAGTTGAAAATAAAGAGGAACTTGACCCTGAATATCTTATGCTTTGGTTCAGCCGACCAGAATTTGACCGTTATGCAAGGTATAAGTCACACGGAAGCGTAAGAGAGATTTTCGATTGGAATGAGCTTTGTATGGTGGAACTTCCAGTACCGGATATTGAAAAGCAGAGAAAAATTGTGAAAGCTTACAAGACAATAACTGATAGAATAGCTTTGAAACAGAATATAAATGATAATTTAGCAGCTTGAAATGGTTGCTGCTATGACCTCTTGTAGTTGCTTCAGCTTCTGAATTTCATAGGTGTTATCTTTCATTTGCTCAAGAACAAGTGAGGCTACCTTATCAAATGCTTCAAGATTTTCACAAGATGGGCGGCAAAGTGGAAATGAAGCTAATTCCTCTCCTGAAACTCGTTGGCGTCCACTTGAGCCATTCATAAATTGCAATGCGAAAGTGACAAATTTTGCATTTCTGATTAGAAAATAATAGAAGCTTGATGGCATATTGCCCTTAGATGCAAAAACGATATATTCAGTTGAACCAAATGCAACCTCATTATCTTCAAGAATATTTATGTATGCAGCTTTACCATTTTCAAGACAAGGAGTAATTCGTGCAATAAGTGTATCGCCGTTAATAAAACGAACTCCACCATTATAAGGCTTAATAAAATCGCCTGTTGGAATACAGCCATTTGTTGGAAGCGTTGCCATTTCAAAATAACGAGCTTCAACACCTTTAGCAAGAGGTCGAACAGGATTGACAAGGGCAATATCAGCCAAAGTGCAATTAGGTTCTGACTCATCAAAAAACAGGCTGTCAAAATATGCCTGAGCGGTCGCTTCTAAATTATCATTTAGAACATTGAAAGGAGAAAATAATATGAAAATAAACAACGAGAATATTTTTTTGCAAAAATTAAGAAACGGCATAAATTTATTTTTAGGTGCTGGTTTTTCCTTATTGCCATCCCCTTCAGGAAAGGAATTACCAAAAACTTCTGAACTGTTAAACGAAATTTGCGAAAAATTCTCTATAAATAAGTCATATTCGAATGACATCGAAAAAGTAGCATCAGTATTAAAGAGAAATAATAGTGCAGATTTTCAAATCTATCTTCGAGAAAAATATAGGGTCGATGATTATAATCCATTATATGACGCTATAAATATGATGAGTATTAGTAATATTATTACTACAAATATTGATAACTTGATTCCTTCAATAATCGACAAAAGTCAACGATATTATTTATCTAATGTTACTTATTATGGTCCTACAAAAAAGGATGGACAATCAATCAATTATGTTCCACTTCATGGGGATGTTTTACTCCCAGAAAGTGATTTGGTGTTCGGAAAATTTGAACTATCTTCAATTGATGACCAAAACAAAGGGCTGTTTTCAATGATGTATGGTGAATTATTAAAATATCCTACATTGTTTTGGGGATATGCTTTTCACGATGGCTCAGTAAATAAAGTTCTTGATTATGTTTTGAAAGAGAGTAAGCAAGAAATATGGGTGCAATTAATGCCTGGGGATTCAAATATTGAGTATTTTAGAGATTTAGGTGTTAATATAATTATTTCGAGTACTGAAGATTTGTTGAAATATATCAACTGTAAATTGGCTAGTAACTTGTCTTGTGAAAACAATACTGATAAATTAGATAATTCGTTTTGGAAAAACTACTGCATTCCAACACTTAATAGCAAATCTGTATTAGTTGAACCAGATACCGCTTTTTATGAAAATGGAAAAACAAGTTGGTATTTTACTCTGTCAGAAGTGGCATATATGACATCTTGGGTAAATCAAGTTATAAATACGTCATTAGAACCTGAGAACAAAAATGTCATAATAGTTGGATTGCCGTTTAGCGGAAAAACAACACTGTTAATGCAAGTGGCATGCAAATTTGGCTCGCAGGTTTATTATGTAGATGATTTATCAGAAGCGAAAGCGAAACTTATTTGTAATAATTGTGATTCTAAAAATAATGTAACGATTTTAATTGATAATTGTGCAGAAGATATTCGGGCATACAAAGTACTTGCTGATTGTCCTAATATACGAACAATTGCTACAAGTGATGATTTCTTATTTGAATCATCCAGTCATTTGTTAGAGGAAACCAAATATAAAAAAATACTTATAGATGATATTTCAAAACCTGAAGCAAAACGTATATTTGATCAAATTCCATCAAGTATAAGAAAAGAAAATTTTATATATAAAAATAAAGATAGTGATAAATATTCATTCTTCGAACTAATGTCTAACAATATAAAAAACATAATAACAGAGAAAAAAATAAGCGATATGTTAGAAAGAGTGAAAACAGCAAATGTTGATGCTTTTGAATTAATACTTTTAACGGCATATTTATCTGTTTATCGTTCTGCTTTAACAACAGATATAATTATCAAGTATTTCAACGACTCGGAATACCAAAGCATAAAACAACGAATTATAGTTGTAAATACTTATGTTTCCGAACTTATAGAAGAGGATTTAGTAGATCAGGATTATTATTTTTTACGCACAGCATTATTTGCTAAAATAGCTCATGAAGTTGCATTAAAAGAATATACTGATGATTATGGAAAAATTGTATTACAGTTTTTAGAAAAAGTTCAACCAAATTTCATATATAAATATTATGTGTTTAAAAGGAAGGCTTATGATTCAAATTTTTTCTATAGATTATTTGGAACTAATGCAGATCAAGTTTATAAAATAGTTTATATTAATGATCCGAGTGCATACACCTTACAACAATGGGCTCTATACAAAATGAGATGTGGTCGATATGAAGAAGCGTTTATAGATATAAATAAAGCACTAAACTTACTACCTAATAATCTCAGTTTGAAAAACTCTAGGGCAATAATTTTGTTTGAAGCTAATAAAAACAAGAATTATTCAGAAGCTAAGCCATATTTAAAGGAATCAATGGATATTCTTTCGAGTTGTTATAATTGTGATAAACGTAAGGAATATCACTTAAGTAAATATCAAGAATTTGCTATTTACTTAAAAACAAAATATGGTGATGATAGTTATATTCATTCAGCAATTGAGTGGGCTCAAAAATTATATGATGATGAAAATACACGTAATAGGCGAGTGAAGAGGTGGCTTAATAATCTGAAAAAATACAGTTCTTAATTTATGCTGCATTATTTTTTATTGCTATTAAAAAGGAGTGAACGCAATGGCAAATTTTAATGAACACGCATTGGAAATGTCAATAATGGAGTTGTTCAAAGACGAGGAATACACCTATGTCAGCGGCGACCAGATACACAGAGAAAGGACGGAGGTTCTGCTTACGGACGACCTGAAGCAATACCTCTATAATCGCTATGCGAAAGACGGTATCACACCGAGTGAGGTGGATAGTGTCATTCTAATGCTGCGTAATATTTCCGGTACGATTTATGAAGCAAATAAAGCAGTATTTAAGTTGCTCTGCGATGGCTTTATTCTTAATCGTGAGGATAGAACGCAGAAAGACCTCTACATTGAACTTATTGATTTCGACACTCCCGAAAACAATATTTTCAAAGCGGTTAATCAGTTTGAAATTGAAGGCGTAAATAATCAGTTGCGTATTCCTGATGGCATTGTGTTCGTAAATGGTATTCCTGTTGTTGTTCTTGAATTTAAGAGTGCGGTACAAGAGAATACGACCATAATGGACGCATATAAGCAACTCACAATCCGTTACCGTAGAGATATTCCGGAGATTTTCAAATACAATGCGTTTGTTGTTATCAGTGACGGAGCAAATAATAAATACGGTTCTTTCTTCAGCCCGTATGATTTCTTCTATGCGTGGAGAAAGATAAACTCAGACGATAAAGAACTGGACGGTATCAATTCTCTTGTGACAATGGTAAAAGGACTTTTCCGAAAAGACCGTTTACTTGAAGTTATCAAAGATTTTATTTATTTTCCGGATAACTCAGATAAGGATTTGAAGATAGTGTGTCGTTATCCACAGTTTTTTGCGGCAAATAAATTGTATGAGAATATCAAGGCTCATCTTCGCCCTGAAGGAGATGGTAAAGGTGGTACATACTTCGGAGCGACAGGCTGCGGCAAGAGTTATACAATGCTTTTTCTTACCCGTATGCTGATGAAAAGCAAATACTTTTCTTCTCCGACTATTCTTATTATTACAGACAGAACAGACCTTGATGACCAGCTTTCCAAACAGTTTGTAGGTTCAAAGAAATATATCGGGGATGAAACTGTTGTAAGTATTGAGTCCCGTGAGAAACTTCGTGAGGAGCTTCAAGGACGAGAGAGTGGCGGTGTTTATTTGACTACCATTCAGAAATTTACAGAGGATTTGCAGCTTCTTACAGACAGAACGAATGTTATTTGTATTTCTGATGAAGCACACAGAAGCCAAATCAATCTCGACCAAAAGGTTAAGATTACAGAGTCAGGTGTTCAGAAAACCTATGGCTTTGCAAAGTATCTGCACGACTCTTTACCAAATGCAACTTATGTTGGATTTACCGGAACTCCGGTTGATGGAACAATCGAAGTCTTTGGTGGTGTTGTAGACGCATATACAATGACGGAAGCTGTTAAGGACGGTATTACAGTTAATCTTGTTTACGATGGTCGTGCAGCTAAAGTTATGCTTAATCAGGACAAGGTAAGACAGATTGAAGAATACTATGCTCAGTGTGAACTTGAGGGAGCAAATGAACATCAAATAGAAGAAAGCCAGAAAGCAGTTGCCAAAATGGAAGTTATTATTGGCGACCCTGATAGACTTCGTGCTGTTGCGGAGGACTTTATCAAACATTATGAAACCCGTGTGGCAGAAGGTGCAACCGTAGCAGGCAAAGCAATGTTTGTATGTTCCAACCGAAATATAGCATACGATTTCTATAAGATAGTAAAGGAACTCAGACCAGAATGGACAGAGAAGAAAATTTGTGATGACGGTGTTGTTCTGAGTGAAAAAGATAAAAAAGAGTTGAAGCCAATGGAAAAAATTAAGTTGGTTATGACTCGTAATAAAGATGATGAAAAAGACCTCTTTGATATGCTTGGCACAAAAGAGGATAGGAAAGAATTTGACCGTCAGTTCAAAAATCCGAAGTCAAACTTTAAGATTGCCATTGTTGTAGATATGTGGCTGACTGGTTTTGATGTGCCGGAGCTTGATACGATTTATATTGATAAGCCTATTCAGCAGCACACCCTTATTCAGACGATTTCTCGTGTAAATCGTGTATGTGAGGGCAAGGATAAAGGCTTGATTGTTGACTACATAGGTATCAAGAAAAATATGAACACCGCCCTCAAGAAATATACGAATTTTGAGAGCGAAGAATTTGAAGGTGTGGAGCAGTCTATTACAATAGTAAAAGACCAGTTAGAAGTTCTTGGTCAGATGTTCCACAACTTTAACAGCAGTGATTTCTTCAATGGTTCACCTACCGAACAGCTTGCCTGCCTGAACCGTGCGGTTGAGTATGTGCAGTTGTCTGAAGAACTGGAAAGAAGATTTATGGCAGCAGTCAAGAGAATGAAACAGGCATTTAACCTTTGTAGTTCAAGTGAGAAATTCTCTGAAGAAGATAAGGATTATATCCACTTTTATTGTGCTGTCCGATCTATCCTTTTCAAGCTGACAAAAGGCGATGCACCTGATATGGCACAAATGAATGCTCGTGTTCGTGAAATGCTTGAAGGCGCAATTCAGTCTGATGGAATTGAAGAATTATTTGAAACCGGAAAGCATATATCGGTAGATATTTTCAGCGATGAGTATATGGATAAGATAAATGCTATTCAGTTGCCGAATACGAAAATCAAGATACTTCAAAGACTTCTTTCTCAGGCGATTGACGAGTATAAGAAAGTCAATAAGATTATGGGTGTGGAATTTGCTGACAGACTCAAGAAAGTTGTTGATGAGTATAATAACCGACGTCGTGATGAAGCGTATGCCAACGAAGTCCTTGATGATGTTGCGGAGCAGCTTGCACAGTTGTTGTCTGAGCTGAAAACAGAAAAGAATTCATTCAAGAATATGGGCATAGATTATGAAGAAAAGGCTTTCTATGATATTTTGAAAGCAGTTGCCAAGAAGTTTGAGTTTGAATATCCGGATGATAAAATGATTGAATTATCCAAGAGGATAAAACTGATTGTTGATGACAAGTCACGTTATACCGATTGGTCTGCCCGTGATGATATTAAGGCAAACTTGCAAGTGGATTTGATATTGCTACTTGATGAGTTCGACTATCCACCAGTAACCATTGATGATGTTTACAAGGAAGTACTTGAACAGGCGGAAAATTTCAAAAAGTATGCGCAGTAAAGAAAAGTAATTTTAATTATGCATTATGATAACTGTAAGCGAACACTAATCATTAATTTGAATTCTAATCAAAAAATATTATAATAAACACATATATCTTACGAGAAATTTTAGTCTTTAGAGGTACAATATGGCGCTTGGAAATATTGATAAAATACCTAAAACAACTTTCAAGGTTGAAGAATTATAAATTTCATGCCGAAAGGGGTTTACTATTATTTGTCACTATTTCTTGCAGTGGGGTGCATTATATTTGAGTTACAAATATGTTTCAATTTTCAAGAGCATCAAAAAAGCATCAATTTTCAACAAAAACTATAAAGACAAAAACGAACAGCACTTTCAAATCCTGAAAGTGCTGTTTTTATGCGGAATTTTAGGGGGACTGTATTTTAACACGCGGCTTAACTGAAAGCGTGCTTTTCGCTCCAAAACCGCGTGTCGAGGGGTGCGGGTCTCCGGTGGAGACCTCTGCACGAAGTGCAGAAGCACCGACCGAGCCGGCAGGCGAGACCAAGTCCTTCTGCCCCTGCCATGAAAAAAGCACTTGCAAATGCAAGTGCTTTTTTCAACGAAATAAATCCCTTTCGGGATTTGTGAAATGCCCTGCGGGCGTGAAATACGCCTGCGGCGTGTGAAATCGCTGCGGCGGTGAGGATTTATTTCATTTCACTTGATGCGAAGCATCAAATATCACTTTTTGTTTTGGCTCGGATTGAATAATTTGAACACGCGTCAAAATAAAAACGTTTCTTCGGAAAGCGGTGGAAATAAGCATAGAGGTATGCTATAATTCCCTCGAAGCAGGACGAAAACCGTGCAATCAAATATATCAAATGAGGTGCGATATGTTTTTTGAAAAAAAGAAACCGTATCCCGAGCGCAGTTATCCTATCGAGCAAATTCCCTCGACCGTGCCGAATGAGTATCAGTCGGCTCAGATCGAGCGCAAATTCGGAATGTTTATCCATTTCGGCATAAACACCTTCAACAACACCGAGTGGTCGAACGGAAAGCTGCCCGTTGACAGCTACAGGCCGAGCGCAATCGACGCCGAGCAATGGATCGGAACCGCATACGAAGCGGGCATGAACTATGTTGTGCTCATCACAAAGCACCACGACGGCTTTTGCCTTTGGGACACCGACACCACGGAGTATTCCGTAAATTATTCGCCTGTAAAAACCGACGTCGTCAAGGCGGTTTCCGAGACGTGTAAAAAATATGGAGTAAAGCTCGGACTCTATTATTCGCTTTGGGACAGACACGAAAAATGCTACAGTGACGACGAAAAATATGTTGAATATATGTTGAGACATTTGTCAGAGCTCACCGACGGCAGATACGGCGAGGTGGTTGAGCTGTGGCTGGACGGCGGCTGGGAAAAGGCTTGCCGCCAATGGGGGCTTGACAGAATATACAATCTTGTCAAGACAAATCAGCCGCAGTGTCAGATAGGCGTAAACATCACTATCGGCAAATATAAGGAAACGAAAGCCGCAGCCGATAAGACATATCTCCCCGAAAAATACCGTTACGGTGATCCGATAAGTATGTTTCCGTCCGATTTCAGGCTTTGGGATCCGCATATGTGCCGCGCGGATGACCCGAAGGTCTATACATTCGACGGGAAAGAATACTATATGCCCTTTGAATATACCATTTGCTCAAGAAGCTCGGGCAACTGGTTCTATTCCGACACCTATGAGAGAAAGCCTCTCATGGACGTTGACAAGGTTGCCGAGAACTGCAAAACGCTTTTTGACGCGCAGAACCTTGCGGTTATCAATCTTCCGCCGAATAAGGACGGCAGACTTGTCGGCGGCGATATCGAGAACCTTATGAAGCTTTCCGAGAAGCTCGGGATAAGACGCGAGGTCAAGAAATAAAATTTAACAGATACAATTATTCCGATTTCTGCGCCGAAAAAACAGTCTGTACGATGTATGCAATTAGCTTTGTACTGACTCGGACGTTCATTAAAACGGTATCTGTTTTTCATAATTTTTGCGCTTAACTCAGTGCGAAAAAAGGCAGATATACGGAATTTTGCCGAGGATATTGACATAAAGCCGAATGATTGGTACAATAATGTCGAACCGGATAGCAATGGCTAACCGGTTGACTTTAAAATTTGCAGTTAGCCGACGCTAATTAGCGGGGAGCACTGTGACGCCGAAACGGCGTTTACTTTTTGCACTGCGGTTAGCATAGGCTAATTGAAACGGAGGAGAAATATGAACACACGCGGGAGAGGAAAGTTGTACGTGTAATGTCCGATTG
>ERZ791718.739-NODE-739-length-15595-cov-2.255148_pt1 | contig 15595 bp, 15 predicted proteins | sample MGYA00510349_ERZ791718 | MGnify/ENA primary metagenome ERZ791718 (study PRJEB30046, sample SAMN00715136) | human gut metagenome | study: EMG produced TPA metagenomics assembly of the A metagenome-wide association study of gut microbiota in type 2... | reverse complement strand
ACTCAGAAGAAGACTCTCCGCCGGGGCACAGGAACTGGCAGTGAAAAAATTAAACGAGAATAAATATCCGGGCTCTACGTTTGTAGGAACATCCGATGTTTTCCTTGCAAAAAAATATGGCATCACTCCGGTAGGAACGATGGCGCATGAATGGATCATGTGTGTCGGACAGGGAAATCACAAACATAACCCGGCGTATTCCAACTGGTACGCACTCGATGCCTGGGTACGCGAGTATGGCGTGTTAAACGGTATTGCACTGACCGATGCGATTACGACCGACTGTTTCCTGCGGGATTTCCAGCTGACCTATGCAACGTTATTCTCCGGTGTGCGTCATGACAGCGGCGATCCGGTGGAGTGGGGTGAAAAAATGATCGCACACTACCGGAAACTGGGGATCGATCCGGCAGGCAAGACTTTATTGTTCAGTGATTCTCTTGATTTTGCACGGGCACACGAACTGTACGAACATTTCCGGAACCGCACAAAGGTGGCTTTTGGAATTGGCACCTATATCTCGAATGATACGGAGGTACCGGCACTGAATATCGTCATGAAAACCACGCTGTGCAACGGTATGGATGTCGCAAAGATTTCCGATACCCCGGGCAAGGGAATGTGCAAGAACCCGGATTATGTGCACTATCTGAAACGATGCATCGACTGGCGTATGAATCATGACAGATAAAAATTCTGATTTACAGACAAAGGAAGAAGGAACAGACCTATGAATTATACAGAGTGTATCGAACAGGCGAGAGGCCGTATCGGATCTCACTGTAAGGCGTGCTGGGAATGTAACGGCAGAGCCTGTAAAAACCAGATGCCGGGGCCGGGAGCCAAAGGCATCGGCGATACCGCCATCCGCAACTATGACAAATGGAAAGAAATCCGCGTCCAGATGGACACGCTGGTGGAAAACCGTCCATGTGATACGACACTGGAACTGTTTGGCAGAACGTTTCAGTATCCGTTTTTTGCCGGTCCGGTAGGTGCCGTGCAGCTGCATTACGGAGACTGTCTGAATGATATTTCCTACAACGATATTCTCGTTTCCGCCTGTGCGGCATCCGGCATCGCTGCTTTTACCGGAGACGGAACCGACAGCAATGTCATGGTCGCAGCGACAAAAGCGATAAAAAATGCCGGTGGACTGGGAATTCCGACCGTAAAGCCGTGGAATATCGAAGTGATCCGGGAGAAAATGGCGATGGTAAAGGATTCCGGTGCCTTTGCCGTGGCAATGGATATCGATGCGGCCGGACTGCCGTTTTTAAAGAATCTGACCCCACCGGCCGGAAGCAAATCGGTGGAGGATCTGCGTGAAGTGAAACAGGCGGCCGGGCTGCCGTTTATTGTCAAAGGAATCATGACCGTCAAGGGTGCCATGAAGGCAAAAGAAGCCGGAGCCGATGCAATCGTTGTGTCAAACCACGGCGGGCGTGTTCTGGATCAGTGTCCTGCCACCGCAGAGGGGCTTGAAGAGATCGCAAATGCAGTCGATGGCTCCATGAAGATTTTTGTCGACGGAGGCATCCGTTCCGGTGTGGATGTGTTTAAGGCACTGGCACTGGGAGCCGATGCGGTGATCATTGCCCGTCCGTTTGTGACTGCCGTGTATGGCGGAGCGCAGGAAGGCGTCGAGGCTTATGTCAATAAGATCGGAAGTGAGTTGAAAGATACGATGGCAATGTGCGGTGTGGCTTCGCTGAAGGAGATCACACGGGATTGTGTCAGAGTGTGAAGAAATACATATTGGGAAAGGATGAAACGCTTGTGTTCGTGGCGGGTGCCATGGATATGGGCGTTTTTTCTGTTGAAATGAGAAAATGGATGGATTTTGTTATATTTTTTGCTGAAAAAGGTCGGTTGATGTAAAAATGTGATATAATAGAAAATAAAAATAAGGGATTAGGGAAGAAATATAGGAAAGTGTACGGTTTATGGGACGGAAAAAGAAGTAGTATATAGGTAAAAGTGTATTTGGTATTAAGAGATAATAGAATGTAGAGAGGAAATAAAAATAATGCATCAACAAGATATTATTGAGATTCACAAGGGCTTACAAAAAGCATATATAGATAACGCAGTTAACTCTAATCTTGCCTATAGTCCACAATTTATAACAAATGATTATAAACGTGGAGTTAAGATACTTACGCATATTGAAAATCAGTTGATGCATTGTGATGAATTTTCCATTAGCGTAGCGTTTATTAATAGAAGTGGATTTGTGGAATTAGCAGAAACATTGAAGGAGTTATATTCAACTTAAAATATATCATGTAAAAGATAAAAATAATGGATTCCATACGAAGGGATATTTGTTTCGTGAAAATGGTATATATCGAATTATTATTGGAAGCGCAAATATGACACAGACTGCATTATCAACGAATATGGAGTGGAATACGCAGTTGGTAAGTACAGAACAAGGAGAGATGGCAAAGTCAATTGTTCAAGAGTTTGAGAGACTTTGGAAAGATGAATTATCAAAATTATATGATGAATTTATAGAAGATTATCGGAAAATATATAATCGCAAAAAGCAGATAGAACGATTAATTCGTGAGCAACATAAGATTGCGCTTCAAAACGATATTGTTGATTATGATACTTATAATTTAAAGCCAAATAAAATGCAGGAGGAATTTATAGGTAACATCCATGATCTTCGGGAACGTGGTGCGACGCGAGCGTTACTAATTAGTGCGACTGGAACTGGTAAAACATATGCTTCTGCGTTTGCATTAAAGAATGAAAAACCGAAAAAAGCATTGTTTATTGTTCACCGAGAGATAATTGCAAAGCAGGCAATTAAAAGTTATCAAAAAGTATTTGGGAATACAAAAAAGCTTGCGCTATTGTCTGGAAGTTCAAAGGAATATGAAGCAGATATTTTGTTTGCAACAATGTCTATGATGGCCAAGCAAGAGACATTAAATCGGTATAAACCGGGAGAATTTGAATGGATTTGTATTGATGAGGTGCATCGTGCAGGATCAGATAGTTATCAGAGAATTATGAGCTACTTTCAACCGAAGTTTTGGTTGGGAATGACTGCGAGCCCCGAGAGAACAGATGGGTTTGATATTTTTAATTTATTTGACCACAATATTGCATATGAAATTCGGCTGCAACAAGCATTAAAAGAAGACATGTTGTGCCCATTTCATTATTTTGGAATTACCGATATTGAAATTAATGGAGAAATTATGAATGACAAAACGGGACTGCGTAATTTCTCATATTTGATTTCAGACAAACGTGTGGAATATATTCTACAACAGGCAAATTATTATGGATATAGTGGAGAACGAGTAAAGGGGCTTGTTTTTTGTAGCAGTAAGAAAGAAGCTCAGGAACTTTCCAAAAAATTTAATGCAAGAGGTTATTATACGGCTGCATTAGCGGGAGATGCTTCTGAAAAGCACAGAGAGGCTTGTATTGATCTTTTAACAAAAGAGGTATCGGAAGAAGAAATTCAAATCCATGAGAAAGCAATAAAAAATAAAGTGTCATGTGAGTTGGAAGAAATGCCATATCTGGATTACATATTCACAATTGATATTTTTAATGAGGGTGTTGAAGTCATAGAAAGAAACAACAAGAAATGCCGTATTTATGCGGCTTAGAGGGCAATGTATACATTTCGAGATTGAAAAAATCTCGATTTTTTTATGCCAAAAAGTAACGCGCATATGTGTATTGTTTTTGAAATAAGGTACAAATGCGCGAAAAACACGTTATAAACCCACTTGAATGCAATTTGGTATTAGAATACCAAAAGGTAAAACGGCGTTGACAAATGTATAACTGCGTGATATATTATGACTATGATAAAGTTTCTGGAGGTGGAAGTGAATGATTAACCAGAATAGGATAGATACCGTTTGGAGCTTATATAATGCTGTAAGAGGCGTGACAACATCAGACAAAGCGGTTGAAGCGATTGCGGTCCTGAAAAAACTTAGTGAAATTTATGAGGGAGAGCTGCAAATACAAGACAGAGAAAAACTTTATAACACAATGCGCGACATTGTAGATGATTGGAGAATAATGAATCCGTTTCAGGATGAGGAAAAGTTTTCTACGATTTGCTCAGCTTTTGATCCGGAAATCACATGGGAGGATATCCTTAACTTGTATTATCCACAGAAAATGTTTAGAGTTCCCAAGGCTCTTATTAATGAAATGGAAAAACTGTTTAGCAAATCTAGCAAAACAGTGCTTATAGCTGAAGCGGAAAAATACACACCATATTTGATGGAACTTGTTGAAAGTCACGATGAGTGCCGATATACCATTACATCTATGAACATTTTTTCTTATAACATATTAAAAGAAATGTTTACAAAGTATGAAAATGTAGATGTGCTTCTAACGAGTATTTATGAGTATGAATTTAGCTCGCAAAAATTCGATCTTATTCTTTGCGTTCCTGTTTTTGGTGGACGTGATATGGCTGAGGATGATAACCAATTCATTTGCAGAGAGTATGATTTGGTAGCATTTGAAAATTTAGCACTTCATTTAAATACGGATGGAAAACTATCAATACTCTTACCTGCTAGAATTACTTTTGCAGCAGGAAGAGTACGTGAGCTCAGAAATTTTATTCAGTCGATGTATAAACTTTTAGAAATCGACGAGCTTCCGGTTGGCCTGTTTATAAATACAGGAATAAAAACATTTTTATTCACAGTGACTACGGGCCGAACAGAGGATGTTATTATTAAAAGATTAAAAACAGATACAGTTAATCCTAGAAAAGAAGGTGTGAATGAACTTATCACAGAGGATGAGACATTTGTGTTCAGCGATGAGCTTACTGAAATGGATGATTGGAATGTTGATAGGATATTTGCTTCTCAGGATGAAGATTGGCTTAAATTTGAAAATTCACTGATTCGAAAAGAGGAACTGGGGAATGTTGCTGAAGTGTTTAGAGGAAAGGCAATATCCAAGAAAGATCCGATGGGAAAAATAGGTGTAGTGAACATTTCAAATCTTCAGGACTATGGAATTGACTATGACCATCTGGATCACATTGATGAAGAGGAGCGTAAAGTCACAAATTACATTTTACAGAATGGTGATGTGCTTTTGCCTGCAAGAGGAACAGCAATAAGAATATCAATTTTTAAAGATCAAGGATATCCTTGTATTGCACATTCTAATGTAATTGTTGTACGTCCGAACAATGAATTACTGTCGGGAACATATTTGAAACTGTTTTTAGATAGCCCGTTGGGAAATAAAATTTTAACAGCTAAGCAACAGGGAACAGTTGTTATCAATATTAGTTATAAGGACCTTAAATCTATGGAGGTTCCTGTTCCACCAATGGATGAGCAGATTGCTGTTGAGAAAGAGTACAATGAAGAATTATCGAGGTATCTTGAAACTATTAATGCAGCGGAAGAACGCTGGAACAGTGTTCTGTCAAAATTGCGAGAAAAAATATAATGAGGTGAATTGATGTTAGGTGCAATTATAGGAGATATTGTTGGTTCGAGATTTGAATGGAACAATTACAGAGCGAAGGATTTTGAATTCCTTACATATAAGTGTTTTTTTACTGATGATAGTGTGATGTCATTGGCAGTGGCTAAGGCTATCTTAAGTAGTAAGAAAGATCACAGTGATTTGAGTGCTAATGCAATTAAATATATGCAAGAAATAGGAAGCCCATATCCGGACTGCGGCTATGGCGGTAGTTTCTATGAATGGATATATGAGAAAGATCCGAAACCATATAACAGTTTTGGAAATGGGGCAGCAATGCGTGTAAGCGCTTGTGGATTTGCTGCAAGGGACATAACAGATGCAAAGATAATGGCCAATATGGTAACAAGGATATCCCATAATCATCCGGAAGGATTGAAAGGTGCAGAAGCAACAGCAGTAGCTATAGTGTTAGCCAGAGAAGGAAAAAATATATTAGAAATAAGAGATTATATAAATGACAATTATTATCCTATGAATTTTACATTGGATGAAATTCGAAATAGTTATGAGTTTAATGAAACCTGTCAAAATACAGTGCCGCAGGCGATGATGGCTTTCTTTGAGTCAACAAATTTTGTGGATGCAATAAAAAATGCCATTTCGATTGGTGGTGATAGCGATACACTTGCAGCTATTACAGGAGGAATTGCTGAAGCATATTATGGTATTCCAACGGAAATACGTAAGCATGCATTAACCTTTTTAGATGAAAGATTGCTGAACATATTGATAGACTTTGAAAATGTGTATCCTCCTAAAATGGAAAAAGTTAATGATGATGTAAGTATAGGCGTTGAACGAAATAAAAAACATAATGTCAAGATGGGAGGTAGAACGGAGATGATTCAATCAGCGATGGAGACAGCAGATATGGAGTTAAAAGAATCAACTAGTGAAAATGAAGAAACAACAAGCCAGAAATTATTCAATCACTTGTTTGAGGCATGTAATATTTTAAGGGGCCCAATAAATCAGGACGAGTATAAAAGCTACGTTACTCCGATTTTATTCTTCAAAAGAGTTTCAGATGTATACGATGAAGAATTGCAGGATGCACTGGAAGAATCAGGAGGAGATGAGGAGTTTGCAGCTTTTCCGGAAAATCACAGTTTTATAATACCAGAAGGATGCCATTGGCAAGATGTGCGTAATACAAGTAAAGATGTTGGAACAGCGATAGTAAAAGCAATGACAGGTATTGAAAGGGCTAATCCTGAAACACTTAGCGGTGTATTTAGCAGTTTTGATGATGCAAACTGGACAGACAAAACTAAGTTAGATGATGAACGATTAAAGAATTTAATTGAGCATATGTCAAAAATCAAGGTTGGAAACAAGAACTACTCTGCAGATGTAATGGGGGATGCTTATGAATATTTGATAAAAAAATTTGCAGACCTGTCAAAGAAAAATGCAGGAGAGTTCTACACGCCTCGTTCTATCGTAAAACTGATGGTAGAGCTTCTCGATCCTAAAGCAGGCGATACCGTATATGATCCGGCATGTGGTACTGGTGGAATGCTTATAGAAGCTATACGATATATCCATGATGATAAAATGACCTATGGCAAGATGTATGGTCAAGAAAAAAATCTTGCGACATCAGCTATTGCAAGAATGAACCTGTTTTTACATGGAGGTCGTGATTTTAGGATAACACAAGGAGATACGCTTAGACAGCCTAACTATTTGGAAAATGACAAGTTAAAAAGATTTGATTGTGTGTTGGCCAATCCGCCATTTTCTTTGAAGGATTGGGGAGCAGTAGCATTTGAATCTGATAAATATGGAAGAAATATGTGGGGCTGTCCAACAGATAAGATGGGGGCGGATTACGCGTGGTTGCAGCATATGATAATGTCAATGAATGCAAGAACCGGAAGATGCGCAGTTGTATTACCACAAGGAGTTCTTTTTAGAAGTGGAAAAGAAGGTGAGATACGAAAGCAGCTTGTTGAGTCTGATAAGCTAGAATGTATCATTGCCTTATCAGGAGGAATATTTTACAGCACAGGAGTGTCCGCGTGCATTTTATTCCTTAATAACGCAAAGACGCATAATCATATTGGAAGAGTATGTATGATAGATGCATCTAATATCTATACACCGCAAAGGGCACAGAATATTATGTCTGATACAGACGTAGAGGAGATATTTAATCTCTATACCGATTATCAGGATGTAGTTGAGAAGTCGAAGGTGGTAACGCTGGAGGAGATTAGAAACAAAGAATATTCACTTGCTATAAACAATTATGTTGAAAAGAAGAAGCAAGAAGTAACACCTCCGGAGGAAGTAAGAAAACAATATTTTGAAGCATTACAGGCAACAAGAGAGGCAGAAGCATATATGAAAGAACTACTTATTGAAAGGGGTTACGTAAATGAGTAAGAGAATATCCCAGGAAGAATTGCAATCATATTTATGGGGCTCTGCAGTAAAGTTACGTACAAGTATAGATGCAGGAGCCTATAAGCAGTATATATTTCCATTATTATTTTTGAAACGTATATGTGATGTGTATGATGAGGAAAATGCACACACATTGGAGGAATATGGAGATGAGGAGGCTCTAGAATGGGAAGAAAATCATCAATTTAAAATTCCTAAAGGGGCACATTGGAATGATATAAGAAATACAAGTGAAAATGTAGGTACAGCGATTATCGAGACTTTTCATAAAATCGAGGTTGCCAATCCAGTATTAAAAGGAATTTTTGGAGATGGCGCATGGACGAATAAACGTCGACTACCAGATAGATTATTAAAGGATCTCATAGAGCATTTTAGTACCAAAACATTATCTCTGGAAAATTGTCCGGAAGATGAATTGGGTAATGGTTATGAGTATCTTATAAAGAAATTTGCAGATGATAGCGGGCACACAGCACAGGAGTTTTATACAAATAGAACAGTTGTGCATCTGATGACAGAGATGTTAAAGCCGCAGTCGGGAGAATTAATATACGATCCAACATGTGGAAGCGCCGGAATGCTTATTTCTGCTATTGCATATTTAAAGGCCCAGAAGAAAGAATGGAGAAATGTTGCTATATATGGTCAAGAAATAAATTCGCTTACATCAGCTATTGGAAGAATGAATCTGTTCCTTCATGGGGTAGAGGATTTTAATATTGTAAACGCTGATACATTAAAGAATCCGGCTTTTATAAAAGGAGATAAGCTGCAGCAGTTTGATTTGATATTGGCTAATCCGCCATATTCAATAAATCAGTGGGATAGAGATGCATTTGAAACTGATAAGTATGGACGTAATTTTTTAGGAGTACCTCCGCAAGGTCGAGCTGATTATGCCTTTTTGCAGCATATAATTAAGAGCCTTGATCCTGAAACTGGAAGATGCGCGATATTGTTTCCTCATGGAGTTCTATTCAGAAATGAAGAAAATGAAATGCGTGAAAAACTGATTAAGTCCGATGTGGTTGAGTGTATTATAGGATTAGCAGCAAATTTATTTTACAATTCTCCGATGGAAGCATGCATAATGATCTGTCGAATGAAAAAGCGTCCTGAGAGACGGGGACAGATCCTTATTATAAATGCTGTAAATGAAGTAGAAAGAAAAAATGCTCAGAGTTCTCTAAAAAAAGAGCATATAGATCATATTGCAAATGCATATGAGAACTATAAGGATGAACCAGAGTTTGCAAAAGTTATTACGATTGAGGATACAGCGAAGAATAATTATTCGTTAAGTATTCCTCTTTATGTAAAAGCACAGACCATTAAAGAAAATGTCGATGATAGATCAGTTCAAGAGAAATATGACTCGTGGAAAGAAGCGTCTGCTGAGATGAATGAAAGTTTTGATTTGTTAAATCAGATGCTAGAGAGAAAGGAGTAGAGTATGAGCAGAGTGCATTTAGGCGATGTCGCAATCGAGCATAAAGAAACTTGCAAAGAAGATAAAAGCATGTATCCGATTGTTGGATTAGAACACCTCACACCGGAACAGATAACTTTGCAGAATTGGGATTTAAATACAGAAAATACATTTACCAAGGTTTTCAGAAAAGGAAATATTTTATTTGGTAGAAGAAGAGCTTATTTAAAAAAGGCTGCAGTCGCACCGTTTGATGGAATATGTTCTGGAGATATTACTGTGATAGAAGCTAAGGAAGACAAGATTATACCGGAGCTACTCCCCTTTGTTATACAGAATGATGATTTGTTTGATTTTGCTGTAGGAAAATCAGCCGGCTCTCTTTCTCCAAGAGTAAAATGGACTCATTTACAAAATTATGAATTTGAGCTCCCTGATAAGCCAAAACAACATGAGTTAGCGAAAGTATTGTGGGCGATTGAGAACACGAGAAAGTCATATCAGGAATTGATAAAAAGAACAGACGAACTTGTGAAATCAAAATTTGGAAAGGAGATGTGCGATAAATGGATCTTGGAAATACAAAATTCGTGGTACCAAATGTACCGGATATTGCATCAATGATGCCAAAATTCGAACCGCCGAAGATTGATCCAATTAAATATGAAGATACGTTATTTAAAGAACAGGCAGATGATGTGGTAAATCAAATCAGTGCTCAGTATGGACCACAGATAGAAGCATTAAATGCAATAGCCAAAGGTACTTCTAAACAGGCGGACGCGACAGATAAGCAGGTAGAGATATTAAAGCAGCAGTTGGAACTTGCTATTTCAAATGCAGAATCTGCAAAGAAATCTGCAAAATTTTCTAAAAGAATGTCAGTTGGGGCAATGCTTGTATCAATTGCATCTATTGCAGCAAATGTACTATTAAAAATATTTTTAGGATAAGGAAGGAGACTGGCTTATGTTTAATGAAGATAACACTATTGAACAAATGGCGATTTCCACCTTGAGTAAAGCTGGGTGGAAGTATGTTGAGGCAGACAATTTGAACCGTAACTATACAGATGTTATGGTTGAATCAATGGTAAAGGATGCGCTTATTCGCTTAAATCCTGCAATTGCAGAAGAACCATCCAGAGCAGATGAAGTTATTTACAAATTAAGAGCACTGATAATGTCAACGGATGAGAATAACTTGATCACTCAGAATGAGGCTTTTAAGCGTTTTGTCTTTGAACAAAATTCATTTCCATTTGGAAAAGATGGACGAGCTATCTCTGTCTCATTCTTCGGAACAGAGCAGAATAGGATGCTTGATAAAAATGAGTATGTTGTCACAAACCAATGGGTGTATCCGAAGAAAGAGAACGGAAAGCGCTTTGATATTGTGCTTTTGATTAACGGGTTGCCTGTTGCTATTGGGGAGTTGAAAACACCTGTAAGAGCAGCAATTACCTGGCTTGATGGTGCAGAGGATATTACAAGCTATGAAAAAAGTGTTCCGGAGATGTTCACAACTAATATTTTTGTATTTGCGACAGAAGGAAAATGCTATAGATATGGCTCTGTCGGCATGCCAGTGAATATGTGGGGACCTTGGCATACTGCAGAAAATAAGAATGAAGGAAGCCTTGCGGAAGTTCAAATTAGTATGGCTGATATGATACAGCCATATAGAGTGATGGACATTTTTGAGTTCTTCACATTGTTTGCAACGGATAAGAAACATAGAAAATATAAAATTATTTGTCGATACCAGCAGTATGAAGGAGCAAATCTTATCGTAGAACGTGTAAAAAATGGTTATCCAAAGAAGGGACTTATATGGCATTTTCAGGGTTCCGGTAAATCACTTCTGATGGTATTTGCTGCGCAGAAATTGCGTCAGGTATCGCAGCTTAATAATCCTACTGTAATCATAGTAGATGATAGATTGGATCTGGAAACTCAGATTACAGCGACCTTCAATGCATCGGACATTCCAAACCTTGTAGGATTATCTACAAAAGAAGAATTAATAAACTTTTTCCGCCAGGACCAGAGAAAGATAGCTGTTACAACTATTTTCCGATTTGGAGACGTAACGGAAGAGTTAAATCCACGCGATAATATTATCATTATGGTTGATGAGGCTCATAGAACACAGGAGGGTGATCTTGGAGAGAAAATGAGATTGGCACTTCCAAATGCATTCTTCTTTGGTCTGACAGGTACACCTATAAACAGAATCGACAAGAATACATTTAAGACATTTGGCGCCGTAGAAGATAAGTCTGGATACATGAGTAAATATTCCTTTTCAGATTCTATCCGAGACAACGCGACATTACCATTGAACTTTGAGCCGGTACCGGTAGATTTACATGTTGATCAGGATAAGCTCGATGCAGAATTTGATGAGATGACAGAGGGCCTTTCTGATGCTGATCGTGCAGAGCTTTCAAAGCGTGTTAATATGAAAGCTATCATGTATGATAAGAAACGAATTAAAAAGGTATGTGAGCATATAGCCAAACATTATACAACCAAAATTGAGCCGAATGGATATAAAGGTCAGGTAGTAGTTTATGACCGCGAGTGTTGCTTAATGTATAAGGAAGAACTGGATTAGGTTTCCGGACCGGATGGCACGACTATTGTTATGGATACCAATAACGATAAAGAGGATAAGTTCAAAAAGTATCGTCGTAATCGTGATGAGGAAGCAAAAGTGCTGGACCATTTCAGAGATCCGAAGGATCCTTTGAAGTTGATTATTGTAACAGCTAAGCTATTGACAGGTTTCGATGCTCCAATTCTTCAGGCACAGTATTTGGATAAACCAATGAAGGATCATACGCTTTTGCAGGCTATTTGCCGTACCAACAGAACATATGATGATGGAAAAACACATGGTCTGATTGTTGACTATATTGGAATATTTGATAATGTTGCTAAAGCGCTCGACTTTGATGAAGCCGGCATGAAGAAGGTTATAACCAATATCGAAGAAGTGAAGAAACAGGTACCGGCATTAATGCGTAAATGCCTTAGTTATTTCATGGGAGTAGATAGGACAATCGAAGGCTGGGAAGGATTGATTGCTGCGCAGGAGTGCTTGCCTACTAATAAAGAGAAAGACCAGTTTGGTGCGGATTATCGTGTATTGAATAAAGCCTGGAATGCGCTTTCACCGGATCCTTTTCTGAATACATATAGTTTCGATTATCAATGGTTAAGTCGTGTATATGAATCAGTCAAACCTACCGATGGTCGTGGTGGCCTGATTTGGGCTGCATTGGGAGCAAAGACAATGGAGCTTGTGCATCAGAACTTAGAAGTAGGCGATGTTCATGAAGATGAAGAAATCATAAGCCTGGATGCTACACTAATTGATCAGTTCATTGAAAAGCAGAAAGATATTAAGAAAACAACCATGAAGGTGGAAATTGACCTTGTAGCAAAGATCCAAAAGCATGGACATGAGGAAAAGTTTGTCAAATTGGGACAGAAGCTGGAGGATTTAAGAGAAAGACATGAACAGGGCCTTATCAATAGTATTGAATTCTTAAAGCTGTTATTGCAGTTGGCTAAGGAAGCTGCACAAGCTGAAAAAGAAGTGGTGCCAGAAGAAGAAATTGATAAGGGAAAAGCTGCGCTGACAGAACTGTTTAATGGTGTTCGAAATGAAAAAACTCCTATTATGGTTGAGCGTATCGTAAATGACATAGACGATATTGTAAAAATTGTGCGTTTCGATGGCTGGCAGGACACTAACACTGGAAGAAATGAAGTGAAAAAAGCACTTCGTAGTGTTGTCTGGATTAAATATAAAATCAAGGATAAAGAAGTGTTTGACCACGCATACAGTTACATTGAGCAATATTATTAAGGAGGGAAAGCTATATGAGAACAAAATTGATATATTCATCAGAAGAAAATCATCCTGGATATGGTGAAGGAGAAGGTGATACTGAAAGATATGAATATGAGTGTCCATGTGGGAAAGGAAAGATCATAGAGGAACATGATAATATTCCTGGCTTTCGTGACCATGATGTTTGGATAAGTTGTGATGAATGTTCTAAGAAGTATAAATTGGATACTTCAAAAGGTGTTCGAGGCTGGGAACTGGTGGAGAAAGAATAAATATGGGAAGGCTAAAGAACTGGATTTTAAGGACATTTTATAGAAATGATCTGATTGCAATGCAAAAAGAATATGACCGTAAGGTAAGGGAAATTAGTTACAACGCTCAAAAACAAACCAAGCTAATAGATGCAGTTCATAGGGTGTTTAAGGAATCGAATCATGTTATTGTTGGTGTAGAAACCAATAAAAACGGTGAGGAGGTTCTTGTTGTTCAACGGATATATAACAGAGATATATGGATTATGTTATATAGTGATAAATATAAGGCATGCAACAATCATCCTAGAATTATGGCAACTTATGAAAAGCCTTATGAGGGAGCTGAGTATATTCATATTGATGACGTTATGGTAGAGGACAATGATATTGGAAATGGTTCAATCCTTATGAAATATTTTATTGAGTATTGCAAAACGACTAAAGCAGAATATATATCAGGAAGCTTATCATCTGTAGATGCAGATCATTTTGATAGGTCTGAACATTATTATAAAAAACATGGATTTACAGTTGTATTCTCTGAAGGCAGAAAAACAGGAAGTATTAGATATGAATTGCAATGTTCGATATAATAACTCTAAGGAAATTTTGTAAAGTGTGGTGATAGCATGGGTAAACCGTTTGAGGTAAAAGAGTTTGATTCCATTATCTGCAATGCAGATTATAAGGATGATGAAAAATATAAATATTTGAATCAGAAAGAATTCGAAAATCTGGTGGCGTTTATCCATGAGTTTACCGGAGACGCAGATAGTGCAGACGCGTTAGATTTTATGAAGATAGGCTACCGACGTAATGTTGGAGAAGTGGTTTCTATAAAGAACTACGTTGGCTTGATTCAAATGAAGAATGCGAAGGACTTTTCAAGGTGGTTATTAATAGAAATACCAAGGATTATGAAATGCTGATGCAGTGGTCAAAGGTATTTCTGATGAATAAGAGTTTTACTACATTTTCCGGCGCAACAGCATCAAGAGCATTGTTATTTCCGATGGAGTCTGTATATGAAAGTTATGTGGCCAAACAGATGAAAAAAGTTATGAGCCCGGAAGGTTGGGAAGTTTCCAGCCAGAATAAGGGACATTATTTTTTTATGGAACCAAGGAGACAGTTTGCACTTAGACCGGATATTGTTATGAAAAGAGGAGAGCGTACAGTAATTCTGGATACCAAGTGGAAAAGTCTCGTTGATAACGAAAGAGTAAATTATGGTATTTCACAAGCGGATATGTATCAGATGTATGCATACTCCAAGAAATATAACACTCCTGAAATATGGTTGTTATATCCGATGAATGATGAAATGAGAAATCATTCTCCAATCCGGTTTGAAAGTGGAGATAGAACAACAGTAAATTTGCATTTTGTTGATGTCGATAAAATAGAAGATAGCTTGCAGAAACTGAAGGATAAATTGATATAGATGATAAAGGAGAGAAGTACAATGGATGGTTTAACATTGCTGTCCCAGAGGGATAATATCGAAGAAGCATTTAAATCTCTGATAAAAAGTGGTCGTCCTGATATTCGAGACGATGAAAATAAAAATTTGTTGCCACAATTATATGTGGATTTGTTTGAAAATGATTATTTCTTAAAACAAGCATTAGATGGAAACCATGCAATTTTTAAGGGGCGTAGGGGAACTGGAAAGTCTACTATTTTTTTACAAGCAGAAGAAGAACTTAAAGAAAAGAAAGGTGTAATATCAGTATACATAAATTTACAATCTTGCTATGAGGAAATTAGAACATCAAATAGTGAAGAACAGGAGCTGATGAACAAATATAATGTCTATTTGAAGTTTTTTAATCAAATATTAGAGAAAATAAAAAATGATTGTAAGAAGATTTTTCAAGATAAAGATATTGAAAAACTCTTTGAGGAAATAAAAAATGGTGAATACATAGATGAAAATTTCAGAAGAACAATGCAATTCACTACAAATAGTGAAAAAAATACGCAATTTAATCTTAATGCGAATACAGATAAAAAAGCAGAAGCAGGGTTGTCTTTTTCACAAAAGAATGCAACAGAAGAACAACATACAAAACAAGAAATGCGTATTTTCTCCATAAATACGGTTTTAAATAAAACA
>ERZ791718.702-NODE-702-length-16126-cov-1.779292_pt1 | contig 16126 bp, 16 predicted proteins | sample MGYA00510349_ERZ791718 | MGnify/ENA primary metagenome ERZ791718 (study PRJEB30046, sample SAMN00715136) | human gut metagenome | study: EMG produced TPA metagenomics assembly of the A metagenome-wide association study of gut microbiota in type 2... | reverse complement strand
ACGTCAGGTACACTTCAAGGCTATGAGAAAGCTTGCTTCTGAGCATCCTTCAGAGAAGGTTGGTGAGGAAATCCGTAAGCTTTACAGCTGGAACAATGAGAACGATAAGCTGATCAACAACTAATCGATTGTAAAAAATAATGCTATGAAAAGGGCTGTGTGAGGAATGTAAAAGTTCTGTCACAGCCCTATTTTTTCGCAAAAAAACAGTTGTTTATAGGTGAAGAGCGCAAAAAATGACTGGAAAACGCATATTAATTGCGCTAAAATGAAAGGAACGAACAAATAGGAAAGGTATCCTGCAAATATGAAAGATTTTGAAGCAAAAACATCTCCGAAAAAAAAGATGGACACCGAGAGCTGGTTTATTGAATGCTATCGGAAGAATCAGGGACATCCCCTGCGGACACTGATGCATCTGTATAAGGGGAATTATCATAAATTTGTCATGGCAGTGATCTGCTTCTTCGCAAAGCATGCCTGTGTCTGGGTGTTGCCCATCATCACAGCGAATATTATTAACGATGTGACGGCGCACAATCCGGATACTTTCCGGAATATTCTATTTTACAGTATTTTGGAAGCGGGACTGATCCTGCTAAATATTCCCATGAATTATCTGTACACTTCCTATAAGAGCCTGGCGACCCGCTATGCGGAGACAGGACTCCGGAAAGCACTGATCCGGAAATTGCAGCAGCTGTCCATTTCCTATCATGTGGAGACCCAGTCCGGACGACTGCAGTCCAAGATCATGCGCGATGTGGAAGCAGTGGAAGGCCTTTCCACACAGTTATTTTTAAGTATTTTAAATATTGCCCTGAATATCGGCGTTGCACTGGTGGTCACTATCAGTAAGAGCCGCATCGTATTTATATTTTTCCTGTTGACCACACCGGTGGCGGCAATTACCATGGTTACCTTCCGGAATATTATGAAGAAGAGAAATACGGAGTTCCGTAAGGAAATGGAAGAGACCTCCGCCAGAGTCATGGAAATGGTGGAACTGGTACCCGTGACCAGAGCCCATGCCCTGGAGGATGAAGAAGTATCCAAAATGAGCGGGCAACTGTTTGCTGTGGCGGAGAAGGGCTATAAGCTGGATCTGATCCAGGCACTGTTTGGATCGGTGGGTTGGGCGGTATTCCAGATCTTTCAGGTGATCTGTCTGGCATTTACTGGATATATCGCCATCGGCGGGAAGATCCAGGCCGGTGATATCACACTGTATCAGAGTTATTTTGCTACCGTGGTCAATCAGGTATCTTCTATCGTTACCCTGCTGCCCACTATTGCAAAAGGTATCGAATCCGTGAATTCCATCGGTGAGGTATTGCTGTCTGAGGATATCGAAGACAACGAAGGCAAGGAAAAACTGGAGCAGGTGACCGGTACTTTTGACTTTGAAGATGTATGTTTCCATTACAAAAACAACGAGCATAACGTATTGAACCACTTAAATCTTCATGTGAAAGCGGGAGAGACCATTGCACTGGTAGGCGAGTCCGGTGCCGGAAAATCCACGATCTTAAACCTGGTCATCGGTTTCCACCAGGCGGAGAGTGGAAAAGTCCTGATCGACGGCAAAGATTTAAGCAAAATCGATCTTAGGACATACAGAAAACATTTAGCGGTAGTGCCTCAGACATCCATTCTGTTCTCCGGAACAATCCGCGATAATATTACCTACGGCTGTGAAAATGTCTCAGAAGAACAATTACAGAATGTGATCAAGGCTGCGAATCTGTCAGACTTGATCGCATCCCTTCCAAAAGGTCTCGACACTATGGTGGGAGAACACGGCGGCAAGCTATCCGGCGGCCAGAGACAGCGTATTTCTATTGCCAGAGCACTGATCCGGGATCCGAAGGTTATCGTGCTGGATGAGGCAACCTCGGCATTGGACAGTATCTCTGAAAAACTGATCCAGCAGGCGTTAAACAATCTGACGGAGGGGCGGACAACGTTTATTGTGGCACACAGACTGTCAACGATCCGGGATGCCGACAGGATTGCTGTAATCGCCGACGGACATTGTACGGAATATGGTACCTATGATGAACTGATGGCTCTGAAGGGAGAGTTCTACCAGTTAAAACAGATCCAGAGTTAAAACTACTTGAAACATATGTTCGGCTATGGTATGATAAACATATCGTAGCCGAATTTTATGTGCTATGATTTGGCAAGCCAGGAAAGACGAGGATTTAACATACATGTTTGCATATATAAATGGCTTTTTGGAAGATGTTACGGTAGATAACGCGGTGATCGATGTCAACGGCTTCGGAATCAATGTCCGAATCTCCGCGGACACAGCATCGAAACTTCCCGGAATCGGAGAGCAGGTCCGACTCTATACATATACCTATGTGAAGGAAGACGCCTTTTTATTATATGGATTTCTCTCAAGGAGCGATCTGGAGATGTTCAAGCTCTGTATTACGGTCAGTGGTATCGGACCTAAGGGAGCACTGGCCATATTATCTGTTATGGATGCGGATTCTCTGCGGTTTGCCATTATGTCCGGGGATACCAAAGCGATATCGAAGGCACCGGGCGTAGGCACCAGAACGGCGCAGCGGCTGATCCTGGAATTAAAGGATAAGATATCCATTGACGATACGCTGATCTCCAGAGAGATTGCAGCAGGCGGTGCGGAAGGCATCCTGACCGCAGGAAGTCTGCATATTGACAGTGAGAAGAAAAAGGAAGCTGTGGAAGCCCTGGTGGCATTGGGTTACGGACAGGCAGAGAGTTTAAAGGCTGTCAATGCCATCGAAGATGTGGAGGCTATGGATTCCGGAGCAATCTTAAAGGCTGCCCTGAAAAAATTGTTTTAAGGAATGAGAGCAACGACTATGTCCAGAAGAATGATAGAGACAAATATCACAGAAGAAGATATTAAACTGGAAGGCTCCTTACGTCCCCAGACGCTGGACGATTATATCGGTCAGTCCAAGATAAAGGAGAACCTGAAGGTCTATATTACCGCAGCAAAACAGCGTGGGGACGCACTGGATCATGTGCTGTTCTACGGCCCCCCCGGACTTGGTAAGACCACCCTTGCCGGGATCATTGCCAATGAGATGGGAGTCCATATGAAGGTGACCAGCGGACCGGCGATCGAGAAGCCGGGAGAGATGGCTGCCATCTTAAACAATCTGGAAGAAGGAGATCTGTTGTTCGTTGATGAGATACACCGTCTGAATCGCCAGGTGGAGGAAGTCCTGTATCCCGCCATGGAAGATTATTGTATTGACATTATGATCGGTAAGGGCTCCAGTGCCAGGTCTGTCCGTCTGGAATTGCCAAAGTTCACGCTGGTAGGAGCGACGACCCGGGCGGGACTTTTGACGGCACCTCTGCGGGATCGCTTCGGAATGATCCATCATCTGGAATTCTATACCATAGAGGAATTGCAGCAGATCATCATGCACTCCGCGGGGATCCTGGATGTGGAGATCGAACCTGCCGGAGCAAAAGAGATGGCTAGACGAAGCCGTGGAACACCCAGACTTGCCAACCGTATTTTAAAGCGTGTCCGCGATTTCGCACAGGTCAAATACGACGGAATCATTACAGAAGAAGTAGCCAGAACCGCACTGGATCTTATGGATGTGGACAAGATGGGCTTAGATCATATCGACAGGAATATCCTCGTGACGATCATCGAGAAATTTAACGGTGGTCCTGTGGGACTGGATACCCTTGCAGCTGCCATCGGAGAAGATGCCGGCACTATAGAAGATGTCTACGAACCTTATCTGATCAAGAATGGGTTCCTGAGCAGAACACCCAAGGGCCGTGTGGTAACAGACCTGACTTATCGTCACCTGGGGATAAAGCTTTAGAAAATCAGGACGCATAATTGGTTATTTTTTGCTTGCCACTCGATATAATCTGATATATAATAAATCTTGTATTATATTTTTTACAAGATGGCACATATTGTGTTTCCAAAAGATTGTTAAGAGGGGTGTTGACAATGTCTCCGAAAACAGATACTGAAGTGCTCATAGGTGGTAAAGTATTTACTTTAAGCGGCTATGAAAGCGAAGATTACATGCAGAAGATTGCTTCCTACATCAATAATAAAATGACTGAGTATGGGAAACTGGACAGCTTTCGAAGACAGTCTTTGGACAGACAGAGCGTTCTGCTTCAGCTGAACATTGCAGATGATTATTTCAAAGCCAAAAAGCAGATTTCCATTTTGGAGGAAGAACTGCAGGGGAAAGAAAAGGAACTCTATGATCTGAAGCATGAGCTGATTTCCGCGCAGATCAAGCTGGAAAATGCGGAAAAACAGGGAAAAGAGCTACAGAAGCAGTTGAACGAAGATGCCAGAAAAATTGTTCGTCTGGAGACAGAACTAAAGGATAAATAAATTGATAGCTGTCCGTTTTCGGGCAGCTATTTGTATAAGCGTGTATCATACGCAACAGAGGATGTCTATGAGAAATAAAAAAGTGGAATTACTTGCTCCCGCCGGGAATGCGGAAGCATTTTACGGAGCCGTACACGCGGGAGCAGATGCAATCTATCTGGGAGGAAATCGATTTGGCGCACGTGCATATGCTGAGAATTTTTCGGAAGATGAACTGGTGGACTGTATCCGATATGCTCACCTGTTGGGCAGAAAAGTATATCTTACCGTAAATACCCTGGTAAAAGAATCCGAGTTCTCTGAGCTTTATGAATATCTGATACCTTATTATCGCGCCGGCCTGGATGGTGTCATCATTCAGGATATGGGTGTATTTGCCTTTATCCGTGATGTCTTTCCGCAGATGGAACTACATGGAAGTACCCAAATGACGATCACCGGTGAATATGGTGCAGAATTTCTGAAAAAGCAGGGTGCCTGCAGAGTGGTACCCGCCAGAGAACTGAGTCTGGAGGAGATTCGTCGTATCAAAGAAGTAACCGGAATGGAAATAGAATGTTTTATCCATGGTGCCATGTGTTACTGTTATTCCGGTCAATGCCTCTTCAGCAGTATCCTGGGCGGGCGAAGCGGCAACCGCGGCAGATGTGCCCAACCATGCCGACTGCCGTATACCGTAGGTGGTAACCGCCGTGAATGTTATCCTTTAAGTCTGAAGGATATGTGTACCATTGAGAATATTCCGGAACTGATAGATGCCGGAATCGATTCTTTTAAAATAGAAGGCCGTATGAAGAAACCAGAATATGCCGCCGGTGTAACCGCTGTTTATCGGAAATATATTGATAAATATTATGAGAAGCCCGGGGAAAAGCTTTCCATTTCAGGGGAAGACCTTCATCGGTTATCCTGCCTTTATATTCGCAGCGAACGGCAGAACGGCTATTATCATAAACATAACGGCAAAGAAATGGTGACTCTGAACAATCCTGCCTACAGTGGCAGTGATGAGCAGGTTTTGGAGCAGATTCGCGAAAAATATTTATACAAACATCTGACACTTCCGGTACAAATGAAGGCTTCTTTTCTCACCGGAACCGTTGCAAAACTGACTCTTCGTTGTGATCAGACAGAGGTAACCGTTACCGGAGAGACCGTCCAGGAAGCAGCAAAACAGCCGATTACTGTGGAAAATATTTCCAAACAATTGGGAAAATTGGGAGGAAGTAATTTCCATTTAGATGGCACCATGGATATCCGGGTAAGTGAAAATGCATTCTATCCTCTGAAGACAATGAATGAGCTCCGGAGAAAAGGGCTGTCGCTGTTAGAGCAGAAACTGATTACAGCAAACGGCTTCCCCTATACCAGAGAGGTACAGAAACCTTTTGACATTACCGGAGCACATAACGGACATATGCAGAAACAAAGTGGATTTTCGTTATATCTCCGAACCGCAGAGCAGTGGAACGGGTTTCTGAGATCGTCTTTTCTTAAAAAACCGAAAGAACATACTTCGTTACGAATTTATGTTGACAGTGATCTGTTCCTCACCTGGGGGGATACTATCGCAGAGCACTTACAAATATTAAAAAAAATTCCAGCAGAGACAGTGCTCGCTCTGCCTAAAATCATTCGCTTACGCGACAGTCGGTATCTGAAATTGTTGGAGAAAAACATTCGTGACAATTTAGAAGCTGTTGACGGATTTTTGATAAGCTCCCTGGAACACGTTGGCCTTCTGCAACAGTGGAATTTTTTACAGTCAAAAAAGAGGTACGGAGATCATGGTCTGTATCTTTGGAATTGCCGCAGTATAGAATTCTGGACGGATTATCTGGACGGATTCTGCCTACCGTTAGAACTGAATTATGCGGAGCAGAGGCTGCTCGTGAATGGGATTCTTCCTGCTGAGAAATTTTTGTACGGTCGGATTCCTATGATGGTGACGGCTAACTGTGTGACGAAGACTACCGATCATTGTCGCCGCGAGGAAGGTTTCGGAATCACAGAACTGACAGATCGTTACCATAAAGTGTTTCCGGTAATGCGAAACTGTACGCATTGCTATAATATTATCTATAACAGTGTTCCTTTCTCCCTGCATAAAACAGTTGCAAAATGGAAGGACAGTTTTTGTTGTCGTCTGGAATTTACAACAGAATCGGAAAATGAGACTTTTAATGTACTGGAGTATTTTTACGGAAGCAGAACGGATCTGCCTTATACGGAATATACCACCGGTCATGAAAAACGTGGCGTAGAATAGAGAAAGGGATCCCTAATTCATGCAGGAATATGTAATAGAATTATCTAAATATTTCATAGCCCTTTTTATGGTGCTCTATACTGGCAGCTGTTTTTATACTTTCCGCTACCCGGTTGGCGAATATTCCAAAGGAATCTTTATATTGCAGAATATTTTAATGTTTCTGGTACAGGTCCTTTGTTTTTTGGATCTGTCTCTTACCGGCGGAGATCTTCAGTATTTATTTTTCTTTGCATTTATACTGATTTTTCTGTTCGCAACGATTACTATGGTTTCTCTGATCTACGAGAATATCAATAGGCTTTTGCTCAATAACATGTGCATGCTTTTGGGCATCGGCTTATGTATGGTATCCAGACTTTCTTTTGATAAAGCGATCCGACAGTATGTGATTGTTCTGGTATCACTGATCATGTCACTTTTTATACCTTTTTTACTTGGCAGAATTCACTTTTTCAAAAAAATCACCTGGTTATACGCAACACTGGGAATTGGTCTGCTCAGTACGGTATTGATTCTCGGAGAGGTAACCCATGGGTCCAAAATATCTTTTACCATGGGAGGAATTACATTTCAGCCTTCGGAATTTGTGAAGATCCTGTTCCTTTTCTTCCTGGCGGGTGCATTATGGGAAAATGTGTCCTTTCAGCGGGTGTTACTGACTGCTGTGATTGCAGGAGCTCATGTAGTTGTCCTGGTCGTATCCAAGGATCTGGGAAGTGCGCTGATCTTTTTCATTGGTTTTGTATTCGTTGTTTTTGCCGCAACGAAAAATTATCTCTATCTGGCGGCCGGAATGATCGGCGGAGGCGCAGCCTCTTATCTGGCCTATCTGTTGTTTGATCATGTACGGGTCAGAGTTCTGGCATGGCAGGATCCTTGGAAATACATCGACAGTAAAGGATATCAGATCACACAGTCGCTGTTTGCCATCGGAAGCGGAAGCTGGTTCGGCATGGGATTATTAAAAGGTAATCCTACCGCAATTCCGTATGTGGAAGCTGATTTCATTTTTTCATCCATTTGTGAGGAACTGGGAGTTATCTTTGGAATGTGCCTGATTCTGATCTGTATCAGCAGTTTTTTGGAAATGATGCGGATTTCGGTACAAATTCACGACCGCTTTTATCAGCTGATCGTATATGGCATCGGTATTATGTATATTTTTCAGATTTTTCTGACGGTTGGCGGAGGAACCAAGTTTATCCCTCTGACAGGTGTAACGTTGCCGTTTATCAGTTACGGCGGAAGTTCCGTTATGACTACGATGATCATGTTTTTCATTATACAGGGAATTTACATCCGGCTTCAAAAGGAAGGTGAGCGCAGAAGTGGCAGAAAATAAAAAAACGCAAAATCACAAACGTATGGGAAACCAGCGGGAGATCTGGATCTCTGCAGGTGCAGTCGGTGTGCTGTTTCTGTGTCTGTTTCTCTATCTGGGACATTTTGTGGCCACGAGTGAACAGGACATGATCAACAACAGCTATAATTCAAGACAGCAGATACTGTTGTCGAGAAATTATCGGGGATCCATCTATTCCAGAGATGGAGAGGTACTTGCGGAGACAATCTTGAATGATGAGGAAGAAGAGAGCCGTAACTACCCTTACAAAAATCTGTTTTCTCACATTGTTGGCTATTCCACACAGGGCAGAATGGGTGTAGAAGCGCTGGCCAATTATTATTTGATCAATACAAATACTTCCTTGAGTAACAAGGTGAAAAACGATACTGTCGGAAAAAAGAATCCCGGGGATAATGTTTACACTACACTGGATGTTAAAATTCAGCAGGTGACAAATGATCAGCTGGATATCTATCGCGGTGCCATTATTGTAACCGAAGTGTCTACCGGGAAGATTCTTGCCATGGTATCCCATCCGGATTTTGATCCCAATTCCATCGGCGAAATATGGGAGGATCTGGTAGATAACGATTCCAGTACCGTACTGGTCAACCGGGCTACACAGGGATTGTATCCTCCGGGTTCTACCTTTAAAATTGTGACGGCATTGGAATATATTCGGGAAAATCCGAATACCTACCAAAATTATTCTTATACCTGCAACGGTGCTTTTCGCCTGGGCAATAGCAAGATCAGCTGTTATCACGGCTCCAGTCATGGGACGGTAGATTTTACCAGATCTTTTGCAAAATCCTGTAATTCGTCCTTTGCTAATATCGGAATGAGCCTGGACCGGACTGCTTTTCAGGAGACATTAAATGATCTTCTGTTTAACAAAGAGCTGCCATTGACACTGAATTATGCCAGAAGTTCAGCGCTGGTATCCGATGATACTCCTCCGGCGGAAATGATGCAGACCTCCATCGGTCAGGGTAAGACACAGATTACTCCCATGCATCTGAACATGATCACCTGTGCCATAGCCAACAACGGAGTCCTCATGAAACCGTACGTGATCGATCACGTGGAGAATGATGAAGGAACTGTCATTAAAAGTTTCAAACCCAGCGAATACGGCAGTCTGATGTCAGAAGAAGAGTCTGCGATCCTCAGACAACTGATGACTGATGTGGTCCAGGAGGGTACCGCTTCCAAGTTAAAAGGACTTGACTATACCGCAGCCGGAAAAACAGGTTCCGCGGAATATAATAATATTAAAGGTGACAGTCATGCATGGTTTACCGGATTTGCTCCTGCAGAAGATCCGGAAGTGTGTGTAACCATTATTGTGGAAGGTGCCGGCAGCGGCGGAGATTACGCCGTGCCCATTGCAAGACGTATTTTTGACGCGTACTTCAGCGAAAAACAGTAATCGGAGGTTAAGGAACATGATTGAGGCTATCAGCTGCGGCGGAGTCGTAATATTTCGCGGAAAGATTTTACTGCTCTATAAGAATATCAAAAACAAATACGAAGGCTGGGTTCTTCCGAAAGGAACGGTGGAACCCGGTGAGACCCATGAAGAGACCGCATTGAGAGAAGTATTGGAAGAGAGTGGTTCCCGGGCATTTATCGTGGACTACGTCGGGAGAAGTGAATATTCATTTACCGTACCGGAGGATGTGGTAGCAAAAGAGGTTCACTGGTATCTTATGAGTACCGACAGTTATTACAGTAAACCGCAGAGAGAAGAATATTTTGCGGATTCCGGTTTTTATAAATATCATGAAGCATATCATTTACTGAAGTTTGCCAACGAAAAACAGATTTTGGAAAAAGCTTATGCGGAATACCAGGAAAGAAAAAGGAATAATCAATGGACGAATTGATTATTCCCGCTTCTTATTTTTATTTATTATATTTATACGTTTTTAACGATTTCCAGATCGGTTCTCTGCAAAAGATCCACAAATTCATTTTTTTCATTTTTCAGAATCGGGCGGGAGAACTTATTGGGATGAATGATCAGGACTTCCCAGACACTTCCGTCATTCAACTGCACATTGGTACCGATTTGTGCGTCTGCGATCCGTTTCATGATCGGCATTAACAATTCCACATCATACTTGTCCAGACTCTTTTCGAAATTCCCCAAAATCTGTAACGGTGTAAGTGCGTTGCGGTAAGTTCTCGGCGATGCCATTGCAATATAAGCGTCAATGATCGCCATATATCTGGCATAGACATCAATTTTCTGCCCCGACATATGATAAGGGTAACCGCTGCCATCCAGACGTTCGTGATGCATGATCACTGCATTTTTAACATGTTCGTTTAAATCCTGGTTACGTACGGAAGTATAGCCTACCACCGGATGCGTTTTGATGATTTTGAATTCTTCCTCTGTGAGTTTTCCAGGTTTCCACAACAATTCATAAGGAAGCTGCAGTTTTCCGATATCATAATAGAATCCGCAAAGAATCAAAGTGTTTTTTTCTTCTTCTGACATAGAGAGCCAGTCGGCGAACGTACCTGCCAGCAGTGCAGCATTCAGGCCCTGCGTATACGTCAGTTCATCCTCACTTGGCATAAGGTTATACAGATAATCCAGCAATACGGATCCGGAAGTAATATAATAGTATAATTCTTGATATATGGTAAGTAGAAAAATATCCGCCGGCTTTCTTCCCATGACCAATAATTGTTTCATGGCCAGTTTATACTCAGCCAGAAAAATCGGATAAGCACGTTCAAATGCCTTAAAATTGGAATCAAAGCGAATTTTCTCATAATGGGTCGTGGCGAAATCAATATCCTCCATAATCGTAACGCATACCAGATTGTATCGCTTTAATTTTTCTATGATCTGCGGAGTTACTGTGGTACCGGCAGGATAAATGACATGATTCTGATCCTGAATGTCTTCTCCGAGAACCATATCCGGCTGAAGCTCCATCTTCGTTATAACTTTCAATGGTTTTTCCTCCTCATTAGTACTGATTACAGTATAAAATATCATCCGGAAAAGTCAAGCAACAAAAATTGTAATAGAGGAATCTATGCTATAATAAGCACATCTTGGCACCAATATCCCATGCTGCATGGCAGGTTGACAAAAAGGAATTTATTTATGGCAGGAAAGCTTACGTTTGCTCCCAATCTCTATCTGGGAGAAAGCATTGCATCTGAAAAACTGGATAAACTAAAAAAGAGACTGGAAAAAAAACCTCTTTTGGCAAATGTCTATCTCATTACTCCGGCGAAGAACCCGGCCGATCAGCTAGATATTTTTGATGCCAGGCAACTCATACAGCCTCATTACAAAAAAGAAGAATTTCTGATTCTTGGTATTGCAGCGGGATATGAGGAGGCATTGCAGCTGATTGAACAGATCACAGGAGAATGTCTGGACGCCAGAGGCGACTGTAATCTTCGGGAGTATTTACTATGTTAACGATTCTTTTTAAAATATTGGGCATTTTAGGAATTCTGTTGCTGGTACTTCTGGGGATTGCACTTACGGTAATACTTTTGGTATTGTTTTTCCCTCTTTGTTATAAGGCATCCGGACAGAAGAGTGTCGATGAAATGCGTTTTTCCGTAAAAGTCCGATGGTTATTCGGTCTGGTGCGAATCTTTTACGATTATCCGCAGCCGGGAAAGCTTCTGGCAAAGATCCTTTTTTTTACCGTATATGATTCCTCGGACGAGAGAAAAGAGAAAAAGCACGTTTCCACCGGGAAGTCCTCAAAAAAAGCAGTGGTTCCTCCCACAACGGAAATACCACAGGAAGCTGTGCCTCCCGCTTCCGATTCGCAGCCATCTGTGAAAGAACCGATTCCGGAGCAAAAAAGCACGAAAGAAAGAGGCTTTTTTAATAAAATCCGGTACACAGTCGGTAAAATATGTGATAAAATCAAACATATTCTGAATAACATTACTTTTTATAAAGATTTATGGAATGACCCGGAGACCAGAGGATTACTCCGGCATGCCGGAAACCGTATCGGTCATATTCTGAAATCATTACGTCCGCGAAAACTGGAACTTACGGCCCGCATCGGCACCGGATCACCGGATACCACAGGCTACCTGTACGGAATCTACGGTATGATACTTCCTCAATTGGGAAAAGACATCTGTATCACTCCGGATTTTGAACAGGCAATTTTAGAGGGTAATTTTAAAACATCCGGCCATTTTACCTTAGCGTGTGTATTGTTCCATACCATTTGCCTGCTTATGGATAAGCGGCTTAAGCTATTGCAGCATAAAATCAGACAATTTCAAAATAAAGAAAAAGAATAACAGATTAAAAACAGGAGGTTTAATATGGCAGAAAAAGATAATCAGTTTCAGGGGGTTGTGGAATCTCTTTTAAAAGGAATGGATACCGTGCTCTCCACAAAGACGGTAGTAGGCGAAGCTACCAAGATCGGAGATACCATTATATTACCGTTAGTAGATGTTACTTTCGGTGTCGGAGCCGGTGCGGGGAATAATTCCGAGAAAAGATCCGCATCCGGAGCCGGTGGTCTGGGCGGTAAAATGACTCCCAGTGCTGTACTGGTGATCAAAAACGGTTCCACCAAGCTGGTCAATATCAAAAATCAGGATACTGTTACCAAGATTCTGGATATGATTCCCGATATTGTAGATAAATTTACCCAGCCGAAAGAAAAAGAAGGAATGTCGGATGCCGAAGTTGTCGATATTGCATTCCCCGAAGACGGAGAAAAGCCTTCCGAAGATAAGTAATAATTTTTATACTCTGCATATAATAAGATGAGAATATGAATAGCGGGTCTTTTATGAAAAAAATCATTGGCCTGATTCTATTTTTTGTAGCTATCGGCATGTTGTTGATGATGGTGATCCACAATCGACTCATCGGATTGATCATATTGGCACTTCTGTTGTTTGCAGGGTATTATCTTTTCAGCAGTTGTGAGTAAGAGGGTTGAGCATGATTGATTGGGAAGAAATCATCAGGACAGAAAGTACAGAGGAACTGAAAGAAGCCAAGCTCTGGCTGTTTCAGGAGAATATGCGTTTGCAGCAGGAGCGTACCGAATTAGAACAGGCAAAGGACAAATTCCTCGAGGAACGTGTAACACTTCGGGATGAACTGGATGCTTTGAACCGTCGTACGGTTATGGAACGAAAACGTCTGAAAGAAGAAAGTCTGTTTTTTGAGAAAAAAATGGCAATTCTGCAGGACGGCTTCCGCCAGTTGGAAGAGGATCGGAAAAAGCTGGAAAAAGAGAGACGACTTCTCCGGGAAGAAGAGGTCAGTCCAAAAGCTTCTGACGAAGACGGCACCGAGAATACCCTTACCGTAGTACAGCTTTTATTTCGCGGTGTCAATAATCCATTGGCATTACGGAAGAGATATCGGGATCTGATCAAAATCTTTCACCCGGACAACCTTTTCGGTGACGGAGAGCTGGCTGGACAAATCAACAAAGAGTATTTAAAAAGGAAACAGGAAGAGCGGTTTTGGTAAAAAAATAAGCCAGAAATGAAATTTATCATTTCTGGCTTTCTAAAATCCAATATTATCGTAGAAGATTAAGCTCTTTCAACTTTACCAGATTTTAAGCAGCTGGTGCAGACATGCATTCTTCTAGCTCCGCCGTTAACCTTGCACTTAACGCTCTTAACATTAGAGTTCCAAATTGCGTTGCTTCTTCTATGAGAATGGCTTACGTTGTTACCGAAATGAACGCCCTTACCGCAAATATCACATTTAGCCATCTTGACACCTCCTCGATCTAACGCGCATCTTACGCTTACTTTTAATCAAAATTTTTAATAAAACATATGTGAAATGCTCACAACATTGATATATTAACAGAAAAACAAAATAAAAGCAAGCAAAAAATATTTATTTTTTTTATTTTTATGTTTCTTTTTCATGACAAAGCTGTTAAAATACATTTATATATGTCTGAGTCCGGGAAAATCCGGCCGGAGATATCAGAAGAAACAATTGATCCGAATATAAAGGAGGTTCTGTATGAAAGGTTCTTCTATGAATACCCATATGGGAAATATTGTCATTGATAATGAAGTCATTGCACAGTATGCCGGCAGTGTGGCGGTAGAGTGGTTTGGGATCATCGGAATGGCAGGCATCAGGATGAAGGGTGGGAGGGTAAAGCTGCTGAAAAAAGACAGCATCACCAGAGGTATCAACGTGTCCCTGGACAACAATAAACTGGTTCTGGACTTCCATGTGATCGTAGCTTACGGCGTCAGCATCCTGGCTGTCACCGACAATCTGATCAGCAACGTAAAGTATAAGGTGGAAGAGTTTACCGGTATTGAGATCAAAAAGATCAACATCTTTGTTGAAGGTGTAAGAGTGATTGATTAAGGAGGAAGTAATTGTGGCTTTACAACAAATCGACGCTAAGATGCTTTCCAAGATGTTCTTAGCCGGCGCCAAGAATTTAGAGAACAAGAAAGAATGGATCAACGAGTTAAATGTATTTCCCGTACCCGACGGAGATACCGGTACCAATATGACTATGACGATCATGTCTGCGGCAAGAGAAGTTTCCGCACTGGGAGACGATGCCGATATGGCTGCTTTATGTAAGGCAATCTCCAGCGGTTCCCTTCGCGGGGCGAGAGGTAATTCCGGTGTTATTTTATCTCAGTTGTTCCGTGGATTTACCAAAAGTATTAAGGAAGAGCAGGTTCTGGATATTCCTGTTCTGACCTGTGCATTCGAAAAAGCGGTAGAAACTGCATACAAGGCTGTTATGAAGCCGAAAGAGGGCACGATTCTGACCGTAGCAAAAGGTGCTTCCGATAAGGCAAAGGAACTGTGTGAGGACGGTACGGATGATCTGGAGCAGTTTTTAGGTACTGTCATTGAACACGCACGTTATGTGCTCAGTCAGACTCCCGAAATGTTGCCGGTATTAAAGCAGGCCGGCGTTGTGGATTCCGGCGGACAGGGGCTGGTAGAAGTATTAAGCGGTGCTTATGATGCCTTTTTAGGTAAGGAGATTGATCTGACCGTAGCTCCCGCTGCTGCGAAAGCAGAAGACACCAAGAGTTCTCTGGAAGTACAGGCAGAAGCAGAGATCAAGTTCGGCTATTGCACCGAATTCATTATTCTGTTGAATAAGCCCTTCAATGTAAAAGCAGAAATGGATTTCAAGGCATTCTTAGAGTCCATAGGTGATTCTATTGTATGTGTTGCGGATGAAGATGTTGTCAAAGTACATGTACATACCAATGATCCCGGTCTGGCAATCCAGAAGGCATTGAAGTATGGTGCATTATCCAATATAAAGATCGACAACATGCGTTTGGAGCATCAGGAAAAGTTGTTCAAGCTCTCCGAGAAAGAAGCTGCACAGAAAAAAGCGGAAGAAGAGAAGGCTGCACAGCCTGCCAAGGAGGTAGGATTTCTGGCAGTTTCCGTAGGTGACGGTTTGAGCGAACTGTTCAAGAGCCTAGGTGTAGATTATATTATCGAAGGCGGACAGACCATGAACCCCAGTACGGCTGATATTTTAGACGCAGTGGACAAGGTAAATGCAAAGACCATTTTTGTCCTTCCGAATAATAAAAACATCATTCTGGCAGCAAACCAGGCAGCGGAACTGATGACCGATAAGGAGCTTTTAGTCATTCCTACCAAGACCATTCCTCAGGGTATCACTGCTGTGATCAACTTTGTGCCGGAGTTGTCTGTGGAAGAGAACGAAGAGACCATGCTTCGCGAGATCAAAAATGTCAAGACCGGTCAGGTGACCTATGCGGTACGTGATACGGTGATCGATGACAAAGAGATCAAGAAAGACGACTTCATGGGCATCGGTGACCAGGGCATCGTAGCCGTCGGTACCGACATGGTAAAAGTAACCCGTGATATGATCGCTGAACTTGTGGATGAAGATTCCGAACTGATCAGCATATACTACGGCTGTGACGTGGCAGAGGATGCAGCGGAAGCGCTGCGTACCGATCTGGAGGAGGCTTATCCCGCCTGCGATATTGAATTACAGTATGGTGGACAACCTATTTATTACTATACTGTTTCTGTAGAGTAAATTGAGAGTTTACGCGAGCAATGAGCCGCGCATAGGCATAGTGAGAG
>ERZ791718.700-NODE-700-length-16134-cov-2.104111_pt1 | contig 16134 bp, 16 predicted proteins | sample MGYA00510349_ERZ791718 | MGnify/ENA primary metagenome ERZ791718 (study PRJEB30046, sample SAMN00715136) | human gut metagenome | study: EMG produced TPA metagenomics assembly of the A metagenome-wide association study of gut microbiota in type 2... | reverse complement strand
TTTACCGCTGCTTCATCCGCGGTAACCTGATCTGTGGTCTGATCCTCCGGAAGAGAATCTTCCTCGATGATCTCCTCACCTTCTCCTACCGGTTCATCATTGTCACTGCTGCCGGACAGCTCTTTTTCCGCCTGTTGTGTCGCCCAGGTGCGGAGATAATCTTCATTGTATACCAGTGCACTGGTATCAAAATACACAGGATAACCAATGATTTTATCGTCATAAGTCACCGCTGCCAGTGCTGCCCGGGAAAAATGATCCGTATCGCAGATTCCTTCCGTATCCGGCACCTTTGTCGCCAGACCCGCCAGATATGCCTTCTCCAGGGAGTCACTGCTTAACAGATAGATATCCGGTATCTGATCGGAATGCAGTGTCTCCTGATTGACCGCTTCCAGATATTCACTGTCGGAAGTCAGCACCGGGATCACACGGACCTTGTTCTGTTCTCCGAAAGACACTGCTGCCGCATTGATATAGCCGGACAGAGCTTCATCCGAATACCAGCAGTAGATGGTCTCTTTCCCCCGAAACAACTGCAGACGTTCTCCGGTATCCTGCGTCTGGCTCATTTCCTGCGTACTTCCGTAAACAGCTGCAGCAGCCATGGCGATCACAGCTGCTGTAGCAATCATTCTTTTTTTCAAAAACATAATTAACTTAAACCTCTTATTCGATACAGGTGTCCAAAATAGCGATCATTTCGTCCACGTTTTCTCTGGTAATAACGAGAGGAGGTACAAAACGAATAATATCCGCACCGGCATTGATCAGGATCAATCCCTTCTCCAATGCTCTGTTAATGATATCTCCCACCGGATGATCAAATACCAGACCCTGCATCAGGCCCACACCACGACGTTCCTGAATACAGTCGTACTTTTCAGCCAGCTCATTCAGACGCTGTTCCAGATAAGGAGCTACCTCTCTCACATGTTCTATTATATGGTCCTCTTCGAATAAATCAAGCACTTTTTCCACAGCGGCGCAGGCCAGCGGGTTGCCACCGTAAGTGGTTCCGTGATCTCCCGCGGTCAGAGAACGCTGTGCAACCTTTTCCGTCATCATAAAAGCACCTACCGGCACACCGCAACCCAGTGCCTTGGCAGAGGTCATGATATCCGGTTTCACGCCAAAACGCTGCCATGCATACATATAACCGGTACGGCCCATACCACACTGGATCTCATCTAAGATCAGCAGGATATCCCGCTCGTCGCACAGATCCCGTACCTGCTTCAAAAATTCTTCCGTTGCGGGATACAGTCCACCCTCGCCCTGCACGGTCTCCATAATGATAGCGCAGGTCTTGTCCGTCACCTGATCCAGCACACTCTGAAAATTATTCAGATCGGCGAATTTAATATGACCGATCATAGGCTGGAATGCCTCACGGTACTTAGGATTGCCCGTCACGGACAGAGCACCCATGGTTCTGCCGTGGAAAGAATGGTTCATGGCAATGATCTCGTGATCTGTACAGCCGTCTTTCAGATAGGCGTATTTTCTGGCTGCCTTGATGGTGCCCTCCACCGCTTCCGCACCGGAATTAGTGAAAAAGACCCGATCCATGCCGGATACTTTTTTGATCTTTCGTGCTGCTTCGATGGCGGGCACATTATAATAATAGTTGGAAGTGTGGATCACCTTGTCGATCTGTGCTTTCAGTGCATCGTTGTATGCTTTGTTCTGATATCCCAGTGCAAATACGGCTATACCCGCTACAAAATCCAGATATTTTTTACCGTCTATATCATACAGATACACACCATCGCCCTTATCCAGAACGATCTGGTACCGGTTATAGGTATGCAGCAGGTCAGCTTCCGCCTCTGCGATATATTCTTTCATGGTGTCACTCATTTTTCTATTCCTCCTCATCGGATACGATCGCGGTACCGATACCCTGATTAGTGAAGATCTCCAGCAGCAGGCAGTGTGCCAGACGTCCGTCCAGGATATGTACGCGGTTTACACCGTTACGGATAGCGGAAGTACAGTTGTTTAACTTCGGCAGCATGCCACCGCCGATGTAACCGTCGTGGATCAGTCCCTCTGCCTCGGAGGCTGTCAGTCTGGAGATAAAGGTGGACTTGTCGTTGATATCCTTGTACAGGCCTTCGATATCTGTCAGGAATGCCAGTTTCTCCGCATGTACTGCCTTTGCGATCGCGCACGCGGCATCATCCGCATTGATATTGTAAGTATGATAATCCTTGTCCAGTCCGATGGGAGCGATGATGGGCAGGTAATCCTTCTCCAGCATATCAAGGAGGATATCGGGATTTACGCCGGTGATCTCACCCACATAACCGATGTCCTGACCGTCGGAATATTTTTTCTCTACCTGGAGGAGTCCGCCGTCCTTGCCGCTGACACCAACCGCCTTGACACCGAGCTCTTCCACCATGGTCACCAGGCTCTTATTCACCTTGTTCAGTACCATTTCCGCGATTTCCATGGTCTCCTCGTCAGTGACACGCAGACCGTTGATGAACTTTGCTTCTTTGCCGACCTTGCCGACCCATCGGCTGATCTCCTTACCACCGCCATGCACAATAATGGGTTTGAAGCCTACCAGCTTCAACAGCGTCACGTCCTTAATGACGTTTTTCTGCAGTTCTTCGTTGCTCATGGCACTGCCGCCGTATTTTACAACAATGATCTTACGGTTGAATTTCTGTATGTAAGGAAGCGCCTCGATCAGTGTCTGCGCTTTCGCAAGTATCATATCCATTGAATCATTATTTACCATCTTGTTTTCCTCCATTTTCATTCATCCTAGGAACGATAGTCCGCATTGATCTTCACATAGTCATAGCTTAGATCACAGCCCCATGCAGTCGCTTCCGCATCCCCCATATGCATATCCACCAGGGCGGTGACTTCTGGATCGGAGAGGATCTTCGTAGCCTCTTCCTCGCTGTAATCACATGCCACGCCATTACCGAAAATATGGATCTTACCGCTCTTACTCTCAAAATACAGATCTACATTTTCCGGATCGAATTTAGCTCCGGAATAGCCCAGTGCACAGAGGATACGTCCCCAGTTGGCATCATGTCCGAAGATAGCTGCCTTGGTCAGGGAAGAACAGATCACGGATTTTGCCAGGGTTCTGGCATCTTCCTTGCTGGCTGCATGGATCACTTTAGTCTCGAACAGCGCAGTTGCCCCTTCGCCGTCTCCTGCCATTTTTTTTGCCAGGAAGGTAGTGATCTCGTGCAATGCCTTGCAGAAGTTGTCGTAATCTTCACCCTCTGCGGTGATCTCCTCATTGCCTGCCATACCATTTGCCAGTACTAACAGTGTATCGTTGGTGGAAGTATCACCGTCCACGGAGATCATGTTAAAGGAATCTACTACGTCTGCGCTGACGCACTTCTGCAACATCTCTTTGGAAATATTCACATCGGTGGTTACAAAGCCTAACATGGTGCACATGTTCGGATGGATCATTCCGGAGCCCTTGCACATACCGCCTAATGTCACGGTCTTGCCGCCGATCTCGGTCTCAATGGCAATCTCCTTGGAAATGGTATCGGTGGTACTTTTTCCACACCATTTTGTTCAAATAATGGCAAACACCCCTTGGTAACAATACAAACATACACTTCATGTCCCATTGACACATATTTTGCAATTGTTCCTCCCACTCCCAAGATTTCATCATCCGGATGTGGAGCAATAATTAAAATCTTCATATCTACCTCATTTTGATATACTGTCATAGCGAACTATATCATCTAAATCTGTTTTACGTCGAGTATCATATAAATTATCTCCTACAAAAGGAATTCGAGTATCATTTGCCCTATAGTCAGCTCCTTTTACTGTTTCTTTAAAAACGGCAACTATCATTTTTAAATCCGTCATAAAATTTAAATGTTCAACATACCAAACATCATTTTCGAACTGTTCTCCCCAAGTCCAAGTTTTACTTTTGCTTGGCATAATTCGCACGCATGCCAATCCTGGTTTTACAGCATGTCGCATTGCATGCCTTGGGGAATATAATGAAAGATACTCTACCAATAACGGTCTTGGACCAATAATGGACATATCACCTTTAAATATGTTGAACAACTCAGGCAATTCGTCAATAGATGTTCTTCTAATAAATAGACCAAATTTAGTTATTCTTTTTTCTTCTGGTAACAAAAGTCCATTCTCATCTCGATCATTAGTCATAGATCTAAATTTATAGATATTTATTATCTTTCCATCTTTTCCTGGTCTTTTAGTTTTATATAGAATTGGATATCCATGAAAAACCAATTCTAAAAGTGCAACTATAATATATAGCCAGCTCAAACAAACTATTCCCATTCCTGAAAGGAAAATATCTAATAGGCGTTTGACGTATTTGGCATAAAAAGAATTGCTTACAATTGGAATTTTATTCAAATCAATTTTTTCTTCAATCATCTTGCAGGATTTCCTTTCACAACAGCTCCATCACTAATATTTTTAGTTACAACAGCTCCCATTCCAACTTTTGCATATGCCCCCACATGTCTTCCATCCCTTATCGTAGAATTACCTGATATGTATCCCTGTTTGCCAAGTGACGAACTACCAAACATTATTGTTTCTCCTACAATAAATGCATCTTCCTCAATAACTACATTATGAGAAATAAAACAACTATTATCTATTTTACTTCCTCTTTTAATTACAGTATAATCAATTGCACCTCGACCAATAACAGTTAATGCACCTATCTGCACATCATCTTCAATTACCACACCTCCAAATTGTGGAATTGTAAGTGCACGACCATTTCGATCCCTGTCTGTAGTCAATCCATCGGCTCCAATAACAGTATTTTCTCTAATGACAACGTTATTTCCAATTTTGACTTCACCCATAATTTTCACACCTGAGCCTATATATGAATTGTCACCTATAACAACTTCACTTCCAATATATGCACCTGGAAAAATCTTACACCCATTACCTATTTTTGCTTTTTTTGAAATATAAGCACCATTAATAACCTCAATTTCATCAATAGGCGGAAGATATATAATATTATTCTCTGAAAAAAAATACGCAAATGCATTATGCGGATCATCAACTAAAACCACAGCGTGTCTATCTTGAATTTCAGATGGTACCTCTATATTTTTAGGCCAAAAAACCAAACAATTTCTGCAATGTAAAAAGGCATCAGAATATTTCATAAATCCCTCTGTAACAAACATTACTGCTTCATTTTTTGGATAATTTAAAGACGCTGGTCTATAAACTTTTCTTTTATCATTTGGTACATATTTTCCTATCTCAACTTTAAAATATTTTTTTAATTCCATTTTTTTAATTTTCCTACCTAATTACTTTTACTCAAAACAAGCTCTAATCACTTCAATAATCCTATCCTGCTGCTCCGCCGTCATATTGATATCACTCGGCAGGCACAGTCCTCTTTCAAATATATCTGCTCCAACATCTGCAGTCTCACCTGCAATATACACATTGGTCTTTGCCCTCATGGAGCCGTTTCTACCTATGCACTCGTGCATCCTGTACATTGGCTGCATGTGCATCGGTTTCCAGATAGGTCTGCCCTCTGCATTTATGCTGCTTATTGCTTCCAGAATCTCAGTAGGACATGTTTTTCCTTTTTCTGCTATATAAAGCGCTGTATCCTCGCTTCTCACCTGTCTGCACATATAGTCTACATCAATCGTCATTGCTGACAACCAGTAATTTGGTACGCAGCCATCAACGATCGGATTCATCCTGATTGGAAGCTCCTTTAGCCCTTCTGCATATCTCTCATAGACAGCTTTCTTTTGCGCGATATGCTCCTCCAGATAGTCATACTGTCCTCTGATCACACCAGCGATCACATTGGACATTCTGTAATTATATCCTACCTCTTCATGCTGATACCATGCTGCATTTTCTCTGGCCTGTGTGCTCCATTTACGTGCCTGATTGGCATCCTCTAAACTGTTTGTCAGCAAACATCCGCCTGAGCTTCCTGTGATAATCTTATTTCCGTTATAGCTGATGGCGCTGTAATCACCATATGAGCCGCACTGCTTTCCTTCCCATGTGGCTCCCATGGCTTCAGCCGCATCCTCTATCAGAAGAGCTCCATGCTCCTCACATATCTCTTTGATTCTATGTATGTTTCCTGAGAAGCCGTACAGCTCTGCACATACGACAAGCTTCACATCCGGATACAGCTCAAATGCCTTTTCCAGTGCCACTGGATCCATATTCCAGGAATCCGGGTCTGTGTCTATGAATACAGGGATGCCCCCCTCGTATACGACAGGGTTTAGTGTGGCATCGAATGTCATGTCACTGCAAAATACTCTCTTGCCTTCCACAGCTCCGTGACTGATTGCAGGCTTGCCATATAATCTCTCCCCTGCCAGCTTCACGCATAGATGAAGTGCTGCTGTACAGCAGCACAGAGCAACCGCATATTTCACGCCTGCTTTCTCTGCTGCTATTTTCTCTACTTCATTTATATTTGCACCAACTGTACTCATCCAGTTGGTATCATATGCATCCTTAACATATGTCATTTCCGGTCCATGCATACACGGGCTTGCAAGCCATACTTTAGATTCAAATTTCTCAAATTTATTATTTTCTTTAAACATGAAATTCTACCTCTTTTCGCCCAATCTTTTTTAGAACGTATTAGCTTATAATTAAGCAATCTCTTTATTTACATCTTCCGGTCTTTTAAATGTTGGAACAACACTTCGGAGAGCTTCTTTTGCAATCAGATCATCGCCTGTATCACATGCATCTCTAAGTACCTCAATCTTTTTATAGATTTCATCCTTACTCAGTGCAGTATCTCTTTCGATGAAAATCATGCTGTTGTCTGTTTTATCCAATTCCTCTGTCTTAACTAACAGCTCCTCATACAGTTTCTCTCCTGGTCTTAATCCCGTTTCAATAATTTCAATTCTCTGAACGCCAGATAAACGAATCATATTCTCTGCCAGATCCATAATCTTTACTGGCTGTCCCATATCCAGAACAAACAGTTCCCTGTTCTGTTTTAGTTCCCATTTCAAGTACGCTTGTTGATTTCACAATCGTTCCAGATTTTAATGTACAGCTATCTCCAATAAAGCTATATGGCTCCACTACTGTATTAGCACCTATAACTGTTGCCTGACCAATAGTGTTTCCACAACCAACAACTGCTCTCGGCTCAACGATGCAACCAGACATTAAATTAGCTGATGGAGAAATTGTAGAATCCATATGGAATAAAACCGGAATATTATAAAGTGTTTCTAATTTCTTATTCCATTCAAGTCTTTCTGTTCCATCATCACATGCAGCTATCGCACAGTTATATTCTGGATAAAAAGTTTCTACTTGTTCCAGTTTTCCAATAGCACCTTCTCTGTCATTATCTACAAAGGAGATTTCTTCAAAGCAACCCATTGACTCTGCTATCTCTTTCACATAATCTCCCTATCTTTTAGAGGCTACAATTAATAATTTTCTTCCCATTTTCAACACACTCCTCATAATTATTTGTTTTTATTAGGTAAGTTCTTTAACACGACGACTAGCCTGTGAATGTTCTTATTAAAAAGATCATTCGCAGGCTAGGTCAAACATCCTTATCATAATTTTTCAGCTTATAGTATGGGTCAAAATTAGCATCCAAGAAACCATTCTTTTATATTTGTTCCCCCGCTCAATCGACACAACACAAAGAAAAATTATCATAACAAAATTCGACTAAGCCAGCGAACCCCCTGTAAAATCAAGGTTTTTCTTGGTTGTTCCTATTATACCGCTATCGCCTTTCAGGATATTAAAAATCTCCGGCAATTCATCCAAAGAGGTTGCCCGAAGAGCTTTTCCAAACTTTGTTAATCGAATCTCATCCGATAACAAGTTCCCGTTTTCATCCCGCGCATCCGTCATTGTACGAAACTTATACATATTGAAAATTCTTTCGTTTTTTCCCGGTCTTTGTTGTTTAAACAGTACTGGAGAACCAAGTTTTACACGAACCAGTACCGCTAAAATTATATATAACCACCAGAATATTGCCAGAACAACCAATGAACACACAATGTCTACCAATCGTTTTACATATTTTTCATAAAATCCCTGTTTATGTTGCATTACTATCTCCTGCCTATGCAAAGCATTCTCTGATCACTTCAATAATTCGATCCTGCTGCTCCACTGTCATTTTATTATCACTCGGCAGACACAATCCTCTCTGAAAGATATCCATCCCCACATCCAGCGGCATTCCATCTTTTCCAAGAGTTCCACCACTGATATAGGCATTGGTTTTCGCTCTTCCGTTTCCTTCCCGTGTCACAAAACCATTCATGCGATAGATTGGCTGCATATGCATCGGTTTCCATATCGGCCGTCCCTCTGCATTGATACTCGCGATAGCTTCCAGAATTTCCGTTGGACAGCTTTTTTCTGGCTCTCCGATATAGAGAGCTTCCTGTTCACCACGTACCTGCTTACACATTGCGTCGGGTTCAATGATCATACAACTGAGCCAGAAATTCGGTTCACTATTTGTTTCATCATATGGATTCATATGTACCGGAAGTTCCTTCAGTCCGTCTTTATATCTTTCATAAATTGCTTTTTTCTGTGCAATATGCTCTTCCAGATAAGGGAACTGTCCTCTTACCACGCCCGCGATCACATTGCTCATGCGGTAATTGTATCCCAGTTCCTCATGCTGATACCACGGAGCATTTTCTCTGGACTGCGTCGACCATTTCCGCACTTTCTTTGCCGCTTCTTCATCATCGGTAAGAAGCATTCCGCCGGCTGATCCGGTTATAATCTTATTTCCATTAAATGAGATTGCGTTAAAATCACCAAATTGTCCCGTCTGCTTTCCTTTATAAGTCGCACCAAGTGATTCTGCTGCATCCTCGATCAAAATCGCATTGTGTTGTTCACACACATTTCGGATTTCATCCACTTTTCCCGGTGTACCGTATAGATGTGCTGTAACAACCACTTTCACTTCCGGATAAAGTACAAATGCTTTTCCCAGTGCCACCGGGTCCATATTCCAGGTATCATATTCCGTATCGATAAATACCGGAACTCCACCTTCATAGACAACCGGATTCACCGTTGCATCAAATGTCATATCGGAACAGAATACTTTATCTCCCGGTTTTACTCCTGCCAGTTTCACTGCCATATGAAGTGCTGCAGTTCCTGCTGACAAGGCGACTGCATATTTACATCCTACCTTTTCACAGGCTAATCGCTCCACTTCATTGATATTTGCACCAACCGTTGACATCCAGTTGGTTTCATAGGCTTCTTTTATATATTCCAGTTCCGGTCCATGCATGGTGGGGGAACTGAGCCATACTTTATTTTCAAATGCTTCTCTTTCTTTTGTGAAGTCAAACATTTGTTTTCCTCTTTTCTCTTCTGAAAATTATTATTTAAACTCTACTTCTAAACTAAAGTATTATATCACACTTTGTCTTATATATCTACTTTCTTTCTGTTTTGTGGCGGATTTTATTGCAAAACTGTCCCAAAACCATTAATAAGGAGTGATTCCTTTACGATAGTATAAATCCTCGCCGTAAAGATCTCTCCGGCTTTTATCACTTTTCAATTTGCAAAATTGTATCAATCACTGTAGCAAATATATCAAAAGCATTGTACAATATATTCTTTGAATAAAATAAAAGGAGATTAAAAACATGAACTATTTAAAAATTGATATTGAAAACTATTTAGAATATTGCAGAACCCAAAAGCGTTTAGATAAAAAAACTCTAAAAGCATACCGTATTGACCTGCATCAATTTTCTGGACAAATTCTCATAACCAAATGTGCAGAAATTACTATTACTATATTAGAAACATATATTGCAAAACTTCACCAACAATATGCTCCCAAAACCGTAAAAAGAAAAATTGCTTCTTTGAAAGCATTCTTTCACTATCTCGAATATAAGGAAATAATTAACCAGAACCCTTTCAATAAATTACAGTTAAAATTTCGTGAACCACTCATACTACCCAAAACAATTCCTTTACACACCATTGAAATATTACTAAATACAATATATGATCAATACCACGCAGCCTCTAACTATTACATAAAAAAGAATTCACTCCGAGATATAGCTGTTATTGAACTGCTCTTTTCAACAGGAATCAGAATCTCTGAACTATGTACAATACCATACAGGAATATAGACCTACAAAACAATATTATTATAATCAACGGAAAAGGAGCCAAAGAACGCTTAATTCACATATGTGATAAGCATGTCATTTCCGTGCTTGCAGAATACTATTCGATATATAATTCAGAAATTCTATCATGTGAATACTTTTTCGTAAACAATATTGGAAAACGCCTGTCTGAACAATCTGTTAGGGAAATGATTAACAAATATTGTCAAATAGCAGATATCCGGCAACACATTACCCCCCATATGTTCCGACACTCTTTTGCCACATTACTTTTAGAAGAAAATGTCGACATTCGTTATATTCAATCGATGCTTGGGCATAGTTCAATAAACGTAACAGAAATATATACACACGTTACCATGTCGAAACAAAAAGACATCCTTAAATCAAAACATCCACGTAAAGACATGAACATATCAAATCAATTATAGCAATCGCAACATTCCCAAAGATGACCTATTTTAAAACTGTTTTATCAGTTTTATAGGCAGTGAAATGCGAACGCACGTAAAACAGGAAATCGCTTGCTACGTGTGTAGATAAAAATTACGCAAAAACACCTTTCCTCCTACACAGCATTGTTAAAATATTATCGGAAGAAAGGTGTTAAAGTGCAAAACAAATACATCCGATAATTTCATTCTTGAAAAAGACATATGTCAAGTTTTATAAGATCTTTTTATGGGTGATGCAACTACTTGACTATACTAAAAGGATCTAGTACTTATCTTATCACACCATTCATTGTTATATATTGTATCTAAATATCTTTCCCCTCTATCTGGAAAAATACCAACTATTTTTGTAGATTCTAGACAATTCGAATATCCTGTATATTTTTGAATAGCATAGGCTACCGCCCCACTTGACGCACCCACAATAATTCCTTTTTTTAACAATTTATTGCACTCCGATATTGCTTCTATTTCCTCAACAATCATATAGTCATCAAACTTAGCATGTATTAAATTTTGTGGAGTCAAACTAGTTCCGATACCCGAAATATGCTTCTTTTGGTTGCTTTTTTCAAAAATTTGCGATCCCACAATATCAACTGCAATAATTTTACAGTCAGGAAATTTCTCTTTTATTTTTTTAGATGTACCTGCCAAAGTTCCGCAAGTACTAACTGCAACAAATAAATAATCTATCTTTTCCATTTCATTACATAATTCCTCTCCTAAAGAAAAATATGCCTTCCAAACATATTCATTTCCATATTGGTTTGTCCAGTACGCATTCTTGTGATCAGAAACATATTCTTTTACAATATTTATTCTATCCTGAATATAATTTCCATTTTTGTCAACTTTACTGGCAACAATAACTTCTGCTCCCAATAGTTCAATAATTTTTTTATTTGACGCAGTTACATTTGGATCAACTACACATATAAAGGAATTACCTTTTATTTTACACATGCCAGCTAAAGCAATCCCAAAGTTTCCAGATGATGATTCAATAATAATTGTATCCTTTTTTATAACTCCATCACTATATGCATTTTCCATCAGATATTTTGCAGCCCTGTCTTTAACACTTCCAAACAAATTACTTCCTTCTATTTTTGCGTAATAATTTATTTTATCATTTATTTTCAGTAATGGCGTATTGCCTATCATATCTGTAATATTTTGTATTATCATATAATTCACCTCCGAAGATAATAAGAAATTATCCTCGGAGGTGAATTATATGATAATACAAATCAATAATATACATAGCACAAATTCATTATCAATTATCAAATTATTGAGTTGTGTCAAAAAATACAAAATTACAGTTATTGGTTCTGATACATATAAAATGGGAGAATGTGCTGGAAGTCTTCTTGTTGACAAATATTATCAGGCCCCATCTATATCTCAAGAGACAGAATACATCAATTTCTTAAACAGTGTAAATGAAAAAGAAAACATTGATCTGCTAATACCAGCTTCCGATGCAGAAGCTGTATTACTTTCTAAATTCAGAAGTCAAATAAAAACAAAATTTTTTTCAGCTGATTACAAAACAGTAGCTCTGTTTAAGGACAAACTTAAAGCAACACAGGACTTAATGAAAAATAACATACTAGTTCCTCGTATTTGTGATAATTTGTTTAATGAAAAAAAAGTGATTTTTCGCAAAAGAAATTCTGTAAATAGTCTCGGAATATATATCGTAGACTTGCAAAAAGCTGAATATATAGAAAATCATTTTAATCCTGATTATTTTGCACAGCCTTACATAGAAGGGGACACTATAATTGTTGATGTTTTTTCTGATAAAAATGGTATTCCAAAATTAATAATCCCACGAAAAACTATTGAAATCAGAGATGGAACAGCCTTTAGAAGTCAAATTATTTATGATGAGACCGTTATTGCAATTACAAAGAAAATCTGCGATTTATATAAACTCCCCGGATTTTGTAATTTAGACTTTAAAGTTAATAATGGTAAATACTATTTTATCGAATTAAATGTACGCTTTGCCGGATCAGGAATATTCTCAATAATAGCTTCTTTCAATTATATGGAAACCTATTTAGAGCATTTTGTGCTAAATAAACCATTACGCGATATGGATTATTATATGAATTATGTCTGTTGGAATTCTATTGTAACACGTTATCTTGAAGAACTTATATATCCATACATTAGTGAATAAGCAATTTTTGCTTATTCACTAATGTTTTCAATATCGTGGTTCCAGAATGATAAGTAGATTATATACCATGGGTGTTTTATACGATTTTTTTCTTCTTTTGTTTTAGGTCCGTCTATACGTGCCCTTATATAGCGACTATGTTCTTTTAATGCATATGCTTTATTATAATAAATTTGGCTTTTTTCTATTTCACCAGATTTATTTAACACAGCATATGCATTGTAATAAAACAAAGCATGTATATGATGATCTGGCTCTAATGGAATTATATCAAGCCCCCTTTCTATTAACAGGTTAGCTTTTGTGAATTTGTCATTTTCATAACACCATGCAAGTTTAACTATAATTATTGCTAATTTGTCATATGGTATTACAGCCGTAAATTCTGATTTTTGCAATAAATCCCAAACATGATTATCATGAATTCCCTGATCCATTAATATATCCGCTTCATCAACCCATAAAACATTTCCACGTATTGAATAGTTTTTTAGTGATTTCTCAGCTTCTCTCAACATACTTAAAGCTCTACCATTTCTTCCTAATCCAGCCAATAGTTTTGCATAAGTTATTTGTGATTTTCCTCTTTGATATACATTATTATATTTATCAAACATTTTTACACTTTGCTTTGCATACTTTAAAGCTTTTTTGTTAGGCAAATAAATATTTGTCAACCTAAGAAAAACCGCATATTCATAATATGTTCTATATATAGGGGTGGTTAAAATTTTTTTGTGTATTTTTATACATTCAGAAGTTTGCCCAGTATATCTATAACTACTTAGGCAGGCTAGCATCATGTTTAATCCTATGCGTGATTCAAGAGATATTTTAGGTTTTATATTTTCAAATAATTCTACAACATTTTCATGTTGATCTAATGCGGATAGATACAATAGTTTATGTAGCAAAAGTAATTTACTTTCAAGAAATTGACCAGAATTTTCTAAAAAACATAATATCTCATAGCCATTAACATATAACTCCAATTTATAACATATTTCGAGTAATCTAAAAAGTATAGACTTATTTTTGGATATATCCTCCCTGACAATTTCATATAACTGTTTAATATAATCCCATGCATCTTCTGGAGAAATTGATATTATAATTTTACTTTCTAACTGCGGAAGTAATTTTTTTATTTCAAATGGTTCAACTTTAGAGTATAAATATAATAATCGTCTCCAGGCTTCATTACTTTCACTAATATTAGAACTTTCCAAATATCCTAAGTAAAAATTTTTTGTTCTTCCATAAACAACAGTATTAATTCGTTCGAATTCATCAATATGCTTTTCCCATTGATCAATAATGCTTGCATTTTTTATTTCATAAAAAGAATTATTTTCATCAATTAAGTTTAAGTCCAATAACTCATGTACTGCATTTGAAATATTCAATTCAGGAAAGAATATCATTTCAGCGTTTTTTCTTTTTATCTTTCCTTTATGAAAAATTATAAGACTTAACAGGGCAAGAGTTTCTTGATTGCTTATATTGTGTATAATCTGGTAAGTCCCATTCTCATTATCGCTACTTTCACATCCACAGGTATCATCAATATGCTCATATGTTACAGAATAATCTATTAATTCCCTTAAGTTTCCCAAAGAAACCTCCTCATAATGATTTATAACATTTATATTAAATGCTATATCATTAGATAAGTTTTTTACATTTCTATGAACAATATCTATAATATATGTTTTGTCAATTGGCTCTAATTCGGTTTTGATGACGTTTACGCCTAATCCGGAAAAATATTCTTTCTGTTTATTAAATGTGTCCGAGTCAGGAATATGTGTAAATTCTAATATACAATAAATACTTGAATCATTATTATCTATCCAATCCTTAAAGCAATCTAATGACTGACTATCTATATTTTGAAAGTTATCTACTATTAATAAAACTTTTCTATTTCTAAAAATATAATTTATGTAATTTATCTTTATAAGAACAGAATCAACAGAAATATCATGCTTAAATTTGTCTGTCGAATACTCATTTAATCTCAAAATTTTCTTTAAAATTAGATAACATATGTTTTTTAGCAGTCCGTTCTTTGAATCCGAATCAAACAATGTTTCCAAACCAATTTCTAATCGAGTACGATTTACAGTTTTATCATTATACTCATTCAAAAAATTATCAAATGTTAGCGCATATCCATTTTCTTCTTCCAATTTTTCAAAATATTTTGTAACACCATCAAATATTTCTTGTAAATAATACCATGCAGTATCTCCACTATCATCATTACAAGGCTTTGTTTTTATTCTAATAATATCTAAATCATTTTTATCAATTTTATTATATTTTTCAATTACTTTAGTAATTAGTGAAGTTTTTCCTATAGCAGTTTCAGACCAAATATAATGAATGGTTTTTTTGCCAAAATTTTGACTTATAATTTTAACAATCTCATCAGATTCGACTTCTCTATCTACAATCACATCACTTTGCTGCCAAATGATTGTTTTCATCGTTGAATATTCCTTTCCTGTGTTGTATAGTAAACATAGGATAATTTCTTATTATCTAGTGTCCATTATATCATATAATGAATCGAAATTCATTAATTATCTAACAAATAACCATTTCTGAAAATTGCAAAGTTTAATTCTACCATCCATTTATACAGTGGAATTCTCCCCTCAACCACTCTTGCACTGGAATTTACTTTTTCAAGTCAGCGATATCACAATATAACACATATTTCTGTTTTTTAACTGCTTTCAGCCGCGTTTGTCTAATTTTGCAGAAGACAACGAAATCCGCCACAAAATGTTGTCCATTCTATAGCGGATTTCCATACACAGCACATAGGCTGCTAATTGACATTGCCTTGTATCTTTCAAATATATCTAATTGTAATTTTAAAAAATGCCTATACCGTTGACATTTTATAATCCAAATCTCCAATCAAAAAATTTCTATAGTATATGCAATTACAGGCTGATAAATCAAATAATGCAACATTATAGGAAATTTTATCAAATGTGCTAAAATATTTAACTCCATCATCCCCCAAATACTTTGCGAAATCACTGATATACTGCGTCAACAAATAATCAGGATCACTATCTAATCTGCTCATAGGCTTATTCGAAAACATAAATCCCAGATATGAACTTATAGTACTTTCCATTATAAGGTGTTCCAATGCTAATTACTAGAATCGCATTATTATATCTTGTTTCATTCTTTACAGAATAGAATCGCGGTATCAGGGTGGACGACACGTCCTTCTCTTCGGCAGGCAAC
>ERZ791718.698-NODE-698-length-16179-cov-2.361077_pt1 | contig 16179 bp, 14 predicted proteins | sample MGYA00510349_ERZ791718 | MGnify/ENA primary metagenome ERZ791718 (study PRJEB30046, sample SAMN00715136) | human gut metagenome | study: EMG produced TPA metagenomics assembly of the A metagenome-wide association study of gut microbiota in type 2... | reverse complement strand
ATTTAGATACACTCCGAACTCTTCTTTCACAGAAACAGGAAAAAGGAGGAGAATAATATGTCTGATTTCATGATTCGCTTTCTTATCTGCAACATATTATTTTGCGGCATCATCAGTATCCTTTTGCTTATGAAACATATTTTAAAAAATTGTCTGTCAAGCCGGATGCAGTATAACTTATGGTTTCTGTTGCTTGGACTTTTAACAGTTCCATTCTTACCTTCTCATTTTTTCAAGTTTTCAGAACTATTTTTCGGTTTCACGAACTTAAAGTTTCTTCCTTCTGCCGCCACAAAAAACGCCTCGGCTCCACCACTTCACACGAACATCGCAGGCGCAAAAGATTGGATGGATGACTTTGCGCTCTCCGTAAACGAAGCATCCTCATCCGCAATCGGTTATCTGCTATTTACTCTTTGGATTTTGGGTATTATCATTATGATAATATTAGCAATCCGATCTGCTCTGTTCCTGCATTCATTAAAAAAATCTGCATCACCTCTTGAAGATCAGGATGTTCAAAAATTATATCGACGCTGCCTAAATGACACAAATATTACAAAAAGTATACCCGTATACAGCGCTGCTTATCTAAAATCTCCTGTTATTGCAGGATTTTGGAAACCGTGCATCTTTCTTCCCGTTCACCTGATATCGGATAAAAATGAAACAGATATCCGGTATATGTTGTTGCATGAACTTCAGCACTATAAACACAAAGACGGATTTATCAACTATTTGATAAACCTCGCCGGAATGATATATTGGTTCAATCCGTTCGTCTGGTACGCACTGAAAGAAATGCGCGGCGACAGGGAAATTGCCTGTGATAGTTCTGTTTTAAACCTGCTGAAATCCGACGATTATGTAACTTATGGAAATACGCTGATTAACTTTGCCGAAAAGATTTCTCTGACTCCATTTCCCTTTTCCTCCGGCATCGGAGGAAATATGAAGCAGATGAAGCGAAGAATCCTAAATATTGCTTCTTATGAAAAACCGACATTACAAAAAAAACTGAAAAGCTTCATTGCTTTTCTGATGATATCTATTCTCCTTTTCGGACTTACACCGTTTGTCTCTACCTATGCGACAGATGAAAAGCAATATCAGTGGAACACAACTTCAAAGAATTGTTCTGAAATAGACCTTCGTAATTATTTCGGAAAATATGAAGGTAGTTTTGTATTATATGACTTAAAAAGAGATGTCTGGAAAATACACAATATAGACCGAGCTGTCTTACGAGTTGCTCCAAACTCCACCTACAAAATATATGATGCTTTGTTTGGATTAGAAGAAGGTGTCATCACCCCTGCAAATTCCTTGATCAAATGGAACGGGAAAAACTATCCTTTTGAAGCGTGGAACACCGATCAAACATTACAATCAGCTATGGGAGCTTCCGTCAACTGGTATTTTCAGACTATTGATGAACGGCTTGGAGCCGACTCTATTCAGAAATACCTTCACCAAATCGGATATGGAAATGAGAATTTAAGCGGTAATCTTTCTTCCTATTGGTTGAATTCCTCCCTGAAGATTTCCCCGATAGAACAGGTCGAGCTTTTAGTCAAACTGCATAATAACCGCTTCGGATTCTCCTTAGAAAACACCGGGACTGTAAAGAACGCCCTCCACATCTCCTCCTCTGCTTTCGGTGACCTCTACGGAAAAACCGGAACAGGACGAGTAAACGGACAAGATGTCAACGGTTGGTTTATCGGCTTTGTAGAAAATGCAGATAATACTTATTTTTTTGCTTCCAATATTCAGTATCAAAAACACGCCACCGGTAAAAAGGCTTCAGAAATCACCTTATCTGTTTTATCGGACTTAAATATATGGAGATAAACTAATTATCTCCATACAACTCTTCCCACTCTGTTCTTGTCAAGCGCGGTACGTGCCATCTAATCTCCGGATTGTTTATCGGCTCGATAATCCGATTTCCCACATACTGTATACCTCCATCTTTCGTATCGCGCACAGTTACTTCATGGATGTACGCTTTTGATACCCCTCTATAAGGAAAAACAGCCTGTACCTTCAATGTCAAAGTTCCGTCATCATTATTCACATATCCAATAACTTCCGGATACGGATATTCCGGATATTCTGTTTCTTCAAGCCCTCTCGGTTTGTATTCATAGACTTCTTCACACGGATAATAAACTGTCTTCGACTGCAACACTTCACTGCTGATTTTGAATTTAGATTTGATAACCGGTTCAAATTTTTCTTTTGAAATTAAATATACCGCGCTTGTTCCCATTGCATTTCCAAAAGTAAACTCTCCGTTCGCCGTATGATTTTCCTGATAAAACAAATCAAACATATCATAAAAATCTAGCTCTGCGAACTCTTCTTCACTCCAGTCTGTCAGAAACATATTATTACGTTCATATCCGATCGGAAGTATATATTTACGGTTTAGTTCTCTGCATGTTTCATCTAATGACAGTACCCTATATGCCATATATTCCATAATCTCATTTCTCGTAACTTCATAAGATCCTTCAAAGGCTAACCGACCGGAAAACATCAAATGTCCGTCTTCTGTATATTCCCATGATTCTGTCCTGTATATATCTTCTGAAGATTGCTTTAATTTACCATTCTCATAAATACAATAACTTCTGATCATATTTACAATTCCGTCATGTGTCTCCATATTCCGAATGATGCAGCTCCCTCCCTTTGCAACTTCTACAACGGTCATGCGTCCATTTTTCTTTGCTTCTGCCTTTTCACTAAACTGTATGAGTTTTTCATACTCTGTCATGTTGACCTGATTTTCGCTGTCAACTGCCGTAAAACCTTTCTCTCCTAATTCTTTAATAAGATCTCGGATCATTTCCAAATCATCCAGTTTACCTTCTTTTTCAGCTTTCGCATAAGTCTTACTGCAAATTTCCAGTATTTCTTCTGCTTCTTTTTCTTCTGATTTACTTCGTTTCATTACTGTTTTATCCGCATTTTCACTTTCCTGCCGTACTGATTGAATGTCTGTGTTTCCCGAATCTTTTTTTACAAAAAAACTGCACCCGGACAAATTCATTGCCAACATGATTCCGCTCACCACAACTCCTCTTTTCCAAATTCCTTTTCTTTTCAAACTATCGTCCTCTCTCGTATTATAAAGTAGTAGTATTTATAGACCCTCTCCAAGGTCTGTATGCTATTTCCATCATAACCATTCTTTACCTTTTCTACAGGTATGGTTATGATATATAAGATGCTGTGGACTGGTGTTTCCTCTCTACCACTTTGATGGTTTCAGAAAGTGTCCAGCCACAGTCTCTTTGCTTGATTGTTAATCAGTTAGATACCGCATGACGGTTTATTTAGAACGAGTTCACAACTGCGAAGAGCAACTGTGGTTCTAAAACAGTGTCAAATATATTCAAAGGAGATTTGCCATGATTTATATTGGTATTGATGTTGCAAAAGACAAACACGATTGTTTTATCACAAACTCAGAAGGAGAAGTGCTTTTTAACGCATTTACTATTCCAAACAATGCGGATGGTTTCCATGACCTCTTTCAAAAGATTTCTTCCTTAACAAATGATTTTTCTAACGTAAAAGTAGGACTGGAAGCTACCGGACACTACAATTACAATCTGTTAGGTTTTCTCATTGATAAAGGTCTCCCCACCTTTGTCATCAACCCTTTGCATACCAATCTGTTTCGTAAAAGTCTTAGCCTTAGACAGACAAAAACCGATAAAGTGGATGCCCATACGATTGCTCTTATGATGATGTCTGGAGTAAACTTACAGTCCTACTCAGACACATCTTATCACAACGAAGAGCTTAAGTCATTAACCAGATACAGGTTTGATAAAGTACAAGAACGAGCAAAACTGAAAACTTCTATCTCACGCCTTGTTAACATCCTTTTCCCTGAACTGGAAAAACTTGTTCCTAGTCTTCACATGGTTTCTATATACGCACTCTTAGCCGAGTTTCCTTCTTCTGCTCAGATTGCTTCATGCCATCTGACTCGCCTCACAAATCTGCTGGCGAATGCTTCTAAGGGACACTACAATAAGGAAAAAGCGATAGAAATCCGAAATGCCGCCAAACATTCCATCGGTTCAAATATGCCTGCAAAATCTCTTGAACTAAAGCACACAATTCGGCTTATTCAGGAATTAACTTCTGAGATTGATGAAATAGAATGCTTCATTAAATCCATTATGGACGAAATCCGCTCTCCAATTCTTTCCATCCCTGGTATCAATTACCGAATGGGTGCGATGATCATTGCTGAGATTGGCGACTTCAACCGTTTTAGTTCCCCTGACAAGATACTTGCCTATGCAGGACTTTCTCCCTCTACTTACCAATCAGGTCAGCTTGACGGCTGTTATTCTCACATGGAAAAGCGTGGTTCCCGTTACCTCCGCTATGCGCTGTTTAATGCGACAAAATTTGTCTGCATTTGGGATAATCAGTTCTCTGCTTATCTTGCAAAGAAGCGTTCCGAAGGCAAACACTATAATGTTGCCATATCCCATGCTGCCAAGAAACTGGTCAGGGTTATTTACCAACTAGAAAAGTCAGGGCAGCTTTATCATAGAGCAGCATAAAATTTAACTTCATATCTCCTTTTAGAGCACCTGCAAAGATGCTCTTATTGTCATGCAGTTTTCAAGGTTCAAATATATCTGAAAAGCATTTCTGCAATTTACTCAAAAAATCTTCATTTTAACCTTGACTTTTAATAGTTAGACTTTCTTTTCTTCTTGTGGCAATTCCTCTTTTTTATCCTTTTTCATATACAACATATCGAATAACACCATCGCCGCAACTACAATAATACTTATAACTGCTATTATAATTCTTCTCTTTTTCATTCCTTTGTCCTCACCATACTAATAAACCAAAGCAAAATCATTGCGAAACAAGAATATCCAATCCCACACATAACAGCCTCACTTTTTACAAAAATGTCAAGCACTATCGCTAAACTGACACCGCCTAATATCCAAAAACATCTTTTTAACTCATTTAATTTCCCGTCGATTTTATACTTCCACAATGCAGTCAAAAGCAAAATTATCAACATACTTCCCATAAACACTGCCTGACTAAAAAGATCAATCGAACGAACTACCTGTTTTTTTACATAGATTCCACTTAAAAATAACAGTAACGAATAACAGAAACATCTTATTTTCGTTTTCGCATGTATCCCTTGCCATCCGATTCTTAATAGTGAAAATGTAATTAGAAATACGACTGTAAACAATATCTCCTTTAACAATATGCCACTCAATAATACTCCGCCTGTTGTCATGATTAAAACTTCTAAATGTTTCACCCCATATAAATAATAAGAATACTCCTCTTGTGCAATCAGATCATTTTTTACAAACTGATCGACGATTGCTTCAAACCGATCTTCTCTTTTGTTTTTCATTTTTTCAATTTCACTGCATCTTTCGGAATTTCTTCTTGATAAAGATACCATATACACTTGTTACTTGCAGCAAATCTTGTAACCATATCCGCGCCAAATACCAAAAGGCTTAACCATCTTTTATGAATCATTTTCCACATCATTTCCCCTCTTCCCTCTTTTGTTTGACTGATTTTTTATGTTTCTGATTATACACTATTTTTCTCTGAATTTTTCCAACATGTAACAAAATGCATAGTTTATTGTAACAACTCGCACTTTAACATGATATTTGTTTCTATATTTCTTTCGTTTTGATCCGATCGGCAAAAAACAACTTAAAAAACAGTCATTCTAAATTTTATAAAAATTCATCACAAGCCAGATCACTGAAAGCGCAAAAGGCACATTTCAGAATTGTACACAACCGTTAAGGTCTTTGACACCTCCAGACTTGTATCGTCACCTATACAAAAAATACAGCAAATACCCTCTTAGGATACTGCTGTATTTCTCGTATATACTATTTTTCAATTTTTTCCCATAAATTTATATTCAATGTAAAACTTTCTTTTTCTGACTCCCACCAGACGTCTCCATTGTATTTTTCTACAATTTGTTTTACGCTAGACAGACCAAAGCCATGATTACGCTTATCAGATTTTCTCGTGTGAAGATCCATTACTGTTTCACTGCATGAATTTTTACAACAAATGACAATTCCATGATTTTCGTATACTGCAAACAAGTCGATCCATTTTTCTTTTTTGCAAGACTCGCATGCTTCGATTGCATTATCCAATATATTTCCGAACAACACTCCTAAATCCGTTCCTGTAATTCCCAGTATCTCCGGCAATTTTACATCTAACTTTGCTTCAATCTGCTTTGCTTCAATCTCTACATACTTCATATTCAAGATTCCGTTCACAACTGCGTTCGCAGTAAATAATTTCTGCTCTGCCTTTTCTAATTGATTCAAGATACTGCAAACTTCCCGCTTTCCCTCTTCAATTTCTCCTTTTTCAAGATATCCGTATATTCCTGCGATCTGATTTTTCATATCATGCCGAATCTTTCGGATTTCCTGCTGATGCTGCTCGACCTGTTCGTAATGAAGCTTTTGATATTCATATTCTTTTAACTGATTTTTCATCTCCCCTTCTGCGATATGATATTGCTCCTGTTTTCGGAAAAGAATATAAGTGATAATATTGATCACGATGACGATAATTGTCACTATCCAACTAAAAATCAGATCAATCGAATTCCTCATAATCTGCGCCTCATGAAGATAAATAATCAAAACAGCGCTTAATATCGGAATAATCAAAAAGCTTTTCTGTACCTTTCTCTCCGGCGCATTTTTCTTGCGCCTGCTGAAAAAATATAGGACAAGCACGAGGATCAGTCGCAGTTCTGTAAGAAAGCGTTGGAAAAACTGCGTAATATCACTGTCCAATTTCGGCATTTCGGATGCCTCAATATGAAAAAAATATCCTATACTCAATGCAACAATTCCTTCAATCGTAATTATAAATGCAAAAAAAGAACTTCCTACAAATAATTTCCTCTTCCAATTTCCTTCAAAAAATCCAAGTACAACTACGATAAAAATAATTGTCACCACTAAATTAATATCCGAATTGGCAAAATAATCATTGATACCGCCACTACAATTAATATTATGAAATCAATTCGCTTTCCTATCCGTCTCCTCGGTTTGAAAAAGCACAAAGCAAACAAATACATTACTAAAAAATCGATTGTACTCCATACATATTCCATCATCTATTCTCTTCCCCCTTTGCTCATCAGAATAAATTTTTGATATGCTTTGTTGAACTCCTGCTTATAAGTCCTTGTAATCGGCACTTTCAATCCCGAACGAAGGGGAACTGATTCACGCTCCACTTCCCTTAATTTTTCCAAATTAACAAGATATGAATTATGTACTCTCACAAACATAGATCCTTTTATATCTTCTTCAATCTGACTCAAACTTCCGTAAAACTCATAATCTCTTTTTTCTGTATGTACGATGATTTTTCTTCTGCGGCTTTCGATGCACTCAACCTCATCATAATAAAAAATCATATCTTTCAATTTGTTTGTAAAGCGGATATAATTTCTTTTTTCCCGGATGATCCGCAGAGCGCGCATAATCACATTGTGCGCAGTATCAGAATCGATCGGTTTCACCAGATACTGAAACGCCTGCACGTCGAATGCTTTCTGCATCATCTCACTATGATTTGTCATAAAAATGATCACTGCATTTCTATCCTCTGTTCGGATATGTTCTGCCAATTCCAGTCCGCTCAGCTTCTTCATCTCAACGTCAAGAATATACAGTGCATATGGCATATTTCCTTTCTCAAGCAATTCTTCGGCAGACACGAAGCATTCACATTTTCCTGCCATCCCTGTTATTTCTAAACACTTCTCTACATTTTTTTCAATCGAATTTTGTATAAATTCTTCATCTTCACATATCGCTATTCTCATTTGACCTTACGCTTTCTTCTCTTCCTTTATTATTTTCTTTCACGTTTTTGTCTCAGACTTCTGAAATCTAAGCACAATCCCTGTCCTGAAATACACCACATCAAATAAGAGTCTCTAATATTTCCAGTGATTTAAAATGCTTTCCGACATATATATCCGTCATCCTGCTCATCACATTTCCAAGTTCTGTCAATACTTTTTCTGTCACATTAAACGTATATAATTTCTCAATCGTACTTGTTTCTATATATTGCATACTATACAAAGTCGAAGGATCCAGACTCATCCCGTCCCGCACGTCTTTCATACATTCGCTGCACACAAGTCCGCCTTTCACCGCGCTGAACACGGCATGTCTTTCTTTATTTCCGCAAGTCATACACTGAAATACCTGCGGCGCCTGTCCGTTGATCGTCAACGCTTTCAATTCAAATATGTAACGGATAAGCATGTTTGGAATATGCGGATTTGTCAGCGCCCGAAGCGTCTGATAAAGAAGTTTTAACATTTCCCGCTCATCATTGAATTCTTTCGTATAGTAATCTGTAAATTCCAGAAAATAAAAACCGTAATATGCTCCGATAATGTCGCCTCTCAGCTCGGCAAAATAATTAGAAATACTTGCCGACTGTATCGTGTAAGACGTCCTCCCCTCATACATCGTAAACGTTCCGAAAGAAAACGGGTTGAGCGCACCGACAAGCGGACTGTTCGGGCGTCTTGCCCCCCGTGCAAACGCCGAGATCTTTCCCTGTTCTTTTGTAAGTATTACAACACGCCGGTCATACTCGCCGACCGGCATCGTAGAGAGTACTATCCCTGTCAGTATAATCTGATTCACGCCGTTCCTTTCTGCCGGAGCTTCCATCTGCTTTCCGGCTGTTTTTATAATTCAAATAATCATCAATCTTTCCTGATGTCATAAATAATTCCCAGTATTCTTCTTTCATCTGTTCCACCTCTTCTTCCGTGATCTTTAAGAATAGTTTCCCCGACAGAAAAGAAGGTCATACTGTATAAAAAATACCATTTTTATTATAGAAAATTTTTCGATGCGATCACCGCTGCGTTGATATTACTCGTCCTCTCTGTATCCGAAATTTTTCATAAGATAATCGCTGTCGCGCCAGTTTTTCTGTACTTTTACCCACAGTTTCAAATTCACTTTACATCCGAGCAGTCTCTCGATCTCGTAACGCGCGGTACTTCCAATCTTTTTCAGCATACTTCCCTGTTTTCCGATAATAATTCCTTTGTGGGAATCTCTTTCACATATGATCGTCGCGTCGATATGCATTACTCTTCGTTCTGCCTTCATCCGATCGATCGCCACCGCTATTCCGTGAGGAATTTCTTCATTCAGACAGTGAAGCGCTTTTTCCCTGATCAGTTCTGCCACGATCTGACGCTCCGGCTGATCTGTGACAGTATCTTCATCGTAAAACTGCGGTCCGTACGGAAGATATTTTAAAATCACTTTTATAAGCTCATCTGTATTATCTCCGGATCTTGCCGATACAGGCACGATCTCTGCAAAATCATATTCTTTTCTGTATGCGTCGATAAATGTCAGTATCTCTTCTTTTTTCACCATATCGATCTTATTAATAACGAGAACAACCGGAGTTTTCACTTTCTTAAGCTGTTCGATAATATGACGGTCTCCCGCCCCGATAAAAGCAGACGGCTCGACAAGCCAAAGCACAACGTCAACTTCGTTCAAAGAACGCTCTGCAATATTTACCATATATTCTCCAAGCTTATTTTTTGCTTTGTGAATTCCCGGCGTGTCAAGAAAAACGATCTGCCCCCGCTCCATATCTGTATACACGGTCTGAATCCGGTTTCTGGTTGTCTGCGGCTTATTGGATGTGATTGCAATCTTCTGTCCGATCAGACGGTTCATCAACGTTGATTTTCCTACATTTGGTCTGCCGATAATTGTAACAAACCCTGACTTAAAATTTGCTGCTGTCATTTGTATCTCCTTTATCGTGCTATTCGCACAGTCCCTGAATTGAGGTAAACATACCGCTTTCTTCACGGATTGCATGCTCATTTCCCACTACACACAGACACTGATCGGAAAGGATCGAGGCGATCAGATCCGAAAGACTGCGGATATCTGCCGGTGTCGCTGTCAGTATCTCGTCACGCTCTTTCTGGATTTCCTCATAGGTCAGATGTTCCAGATAAGCAGCCATCGAACGGCTTCCCTTTGCTTCCGGGTTTAACGGTGTATCTAAAGCTCCAAACGTGCCAATGATATATTTTGTCATATCACGCTCATCCGGATCAAAGGATGCTACATATTCCGGAATTTTCTCATAGACGGCATTGGTCTTTGCCAGATTCGGGTCCCGGTAAGATACAAAATAACTGTCTCCGGTTCTAAGGAAAGAACTCATACATCCATATGCACCGCCCTTTACACGGATATTCATCCACAGATATTCATAGCTTAAAATCATTTTTAAAATCTTTAAGGTTCCGTGATATGCGTATCCATGGCGGATAAAGTTACCAGATCTTGCCACATACTGGATCTGGGAGGCGTCCGTAAATCCCTCATTTTTCTTAGAAAGCACCGGATGGATTGCAGCCTGCGCCGGTGTTCCTTCCGGAAGTTTCTCCAGATACTTCTGCATGATCGGGGAAGCTTTTTCATAAGAGACTTCTTCTCCGGTAAAGCTGACGAGCATTCTCTTTCTGACAAATACTTTTTCTATCAGCTGCTGCAGTTTTTCGGCTACCGCCTGCGGATTCTCTTTCATCTGTTCATCCAGTCTGCGAATCATCTGATTGTATGCAATACCAATTGTCGCATCATTATAAAATGCATAAACAGATTCGTAAGAAAGTGCACGCATTGCAGCTACCGTGTGCCCGCTGCTGCTTAAGTTCACCTGCAGTCTGGATTTCACCTGTGCAATCAGTTCAGCCAGTCGTTTGGTATCGTGCAGATCCGAACTGTTTAAGATTTCCTCTGCCAGTTTCATGGCATGCTCCAGATTGCTCTCAAGCACTTTCATGCGGATCTCAAATTTAACTGCCATCGCATCGTGATTTTTCAGATCCGGATACATGCTGACCCCACTGGTAATTCCGCCGGTATAAATATTGATGGCATTTGCAAGATCGGCATAACTGTAGGATCTGGTATTGACATATCCGAGTACCGCGCGCAGAAGTCCAAGGTACGGAACCTCCTCCTCTGCAATGTCATTGCACTCAAACATCAGAGTAATATAATCGATGCCATTTGCCGGTGCCTCATGCCGGACAACCGGAATTTCTCCCATGTTCTCCTCCTTATTGGAAAACGGCATGGCTTCTTTTTTCATATCCTCTCTGCCAAGCATCGGAATTTTCAACAGATCTTCTTCCTTTGACGGTTCTTCCTGATATTCCCGCAGATGTCTGGTCTGGGCAATCAGCGCCTGCACCTCTTCGTCACTCAATCCGGCCTTGTATGCTGCAAGTTTTTCTGCCAGTGCCTGTTCCCTGACACGGTTAAGTCCCTTCTCCGGCGCAACCACAACCACAGCACCGTGCGCGTTGTCCAGCAGATACTTCTGAATCAGATCTTCAAAATATCCGGTTTTGATCTGCTCCCGCAAAAACTGTAATGTATCCAGACATTCCAGATGAATAAACGGCTTGGTATCATCAAACAGCCAGCTTTCCATACACTGCAGTCCATACAAAAGTCCCTTCGGAAACTGTCCGTAATCTGCTTCCCGGAACCGGAATTCCGCACTGTTAATTCCCGCAAGAAGGGAATCCTGATTCAGACCTTCCTTTACCAGCTTCTGTAAGGTTTCCTCGATAATCTGCACAAAACGGGTCTGATCAGACTCATCGGCATTCTTAGCGACAATGGAAAACATCGGCTGAAGCATGCCATCCTCAAAAGATCCGTAGACATCTTCCCCGATTCCCGCATCAATCAGTGCCTGGCGTACCGGTGCTCCCGGCGCACTGACAAGGACATAATCCAGTACAGAAAATGCCTGATACAATTCACGGTCAAGAACGGTTCCCACCACTTTATTGTAAGAAAGATACGTGTGCTTCTCCTCCGGTTCATCCTCTGTGATCGGATACGTTCTGCGCTCGGATACTACCGCGTCAAATGGCTTTTGCAACTGGATTTGTGAATGTACTTCCACTTCATTTGCATCATAATGGCTTAAATATTCCTCATCCAGCCAGGTGAGCCTCTCTTCTATATCCATATCTCCGTACAGATAAATATAGGAGTTGCATGGATGATAATATTTGTGATAAAACGCAAGATAATTTTCATACGTCAGTTCCGGTATTTTTTCCGGGTTTCCTCCGGAATTTTTGCTGTAGGTATTGTCCGGAAACAGTGCTTCCATAATTGCCGTCTCAAGCACTTCATCCGGGGAGGAATACGCCCCCTTCATTTCATTGTATACAACGCCGTTGATGGTCAGCGGTGCATCTTCTGACTCCAGCTCATAGTGCCAGCCTTCCTGCATAAAAATCTCTTTGTATTTTGTAATATTTGGATGGAATACCGCATCCAGATATACCTCCATCAGATTTTTAAAATCCCTCTCATTGTAACTTGCTACCGGATACAGTGTTTTTTCCGGATATGTCATTGCATTCAAAAACGTATTGAGTGACCCTTTGGCAAGCTCAATAAAAGGGTCTTTGACCGGAAATTTATCCGATCCGCAAAGCGTGGTATGCTCGATAATATGCGGAACTCCTGTCTCATCTTCCGGGGGTGTCCGAAATCCGATCGAAAACACCTTATTGTCATCTTCATTGGAAATGACACACACGCGTGCTCCGCTTTTTTTATGTCGCAGAATATATCCCATGGATTCAATATCCGCAATCTTTCTTACCTCTATTATTTCATATGCTGACAATTTCAATTTATCCATATTTCTCATCCTTCCATTTTTATTTCAACGGAATAGTTTTACTCTTTCCGAATCGATACATCCATCTGTGGGAATGGAATCGAAATTCCATTTTCATCCAGTGCATTTTTCATCTGCTCCAGCAAACGCCACCGCACCGGCCAGTAATCTTCTGTTTTTACCCATACGCGAATGCCCATATCTACGGCACTATCTCCCAGATCCGATACAAAAATATCGACCGGTTCATCCTTTATCACTGCGGTTTCTGTCTTTACCACACCCTCAAGCACTGCTTTAACCTTTGACAAATCCGATGCATAGCCAACCCCGACAGTCAGATCAATCCGTCGCATATCCATATGGCTGTAATTGGTGATACTGCTGTTGGACAGACTTCCATTCGGAATCAGGATCAGTTTGTTATCAATGGTAAGCAGCTTGGTGTAAAAAATGGTAATCTCCTTTACAGTTCCTTCTTCCGATGAAGCATTATCCAATATATAATCACCTACCACAAATGGTTTCAGCAACAAAATCAGAACACCACCGGCAAAATTAGAAAGGCTTCCCTGCAGTGCCAGTCCCATGGTAAGTCCTGCGGACCCCAGCACGGCAATCACAGAGCTTGTCGTCACGCCAAACTGCCCCAGAATAATCATTGCCAGCACAAAATAGAGCGCATATTTCACAAAAGAACTCAGAAAGGAAACCACACCGGCTTCTACTTTTCCGCGCTCTAAGAAACGGCGCACCATTTTCACCAGCATTTTGATCATCCGGCTGCCTACCAGAAGAATAATCACTGCAATCATCAGCTGAACGAGAAACCCCAGCAGAGATGGTGTCAGATCCTGTAAATATTTCCGGATAATTCCCGGATTTTTCGCCACTTCATTTAACACTTCACTCTCAGTGCTAAGCTGTGTCAGTTGGTCTGTTATTAAAATTCCCAATGTATTTCTCCATTTATGTCCTATAATGCCATTCTTTAAATCTCATGTATGAATAATCCACTGCGGAGTTTCGGCTCAAACCAGGTAGATTTCGGCGGCATGAGACGTCCCGCATCCGCCACAGCAAATAACTCCTGAATGGATGTCGGATACATGGCAAATGCAACCTTACAGTCCTCATGGCATCTTCTTTCTAACTCTTTCATGCCACGGATTCCGCCGACAAAATCAATTCTTTTATCTGTCTTTGGATCACCGATTCCAAGTACCGGTGCCAAAAGTACATTCTGCAATACCGATACGTCCAGTCCTTCTACCGGATCCTCCGGAACCGACTCCGGGCGCATGGTACAACGATACCATTTATCAGAAAGGAACATGGAAAACTGTCCCTTTTTCACCGGTCGTACATCGTTTCCATTTTCGATTTTCTGCACATCAAAGAGTTCCTGCATTTTTGATAAAAATGCCTCTTCGGTCATACCGCCCAGATCCCGTACCACACGGTTGTAATCCATGATCATCAGTTCCTCATCCGGGAATAAAACGGAAAGGAAATAATTAAATTCTTCTTTTCCGGTATATCCCGGATGTTCTTCTCTCCGCTTAAATCCGACTTTTACCGCAGAAGCAGCTCTGTGATGTCCGTCTGCAATATAGATTTCCCCAATCTGTGCAAATGCATTCCGGATCGTTTTGATATCTTCCGGATCGGATATTACAAAAACACGGTGGCGAATACCATCTTCCGCAACAAAATCATATAAGGCATCCTGTTTCTTTGTCTTTGCCACAACCTCATTGATCACGGCATTGGCACGGTATGCCAGAAAAATCGGTCCGGTCTGCGCACTGCACGTATCTACGTGACGGATACGATCCTGTTCCTTATCCGCACGGGTATTCTCATGTTTTTTGATGACCTGATTCGCATAATCATCAATGGATGCACATGCCGCAATGCCGGTCTGTGTTCTTCCATCCATCGTCAGTTCATATATGTAATAACATTCCCTGTTATCCCGAATAAATGTGCCGTCAGCGATCCAGTCTTTTAACATCTGTGCCGCTTTGGCATATACTCTGTCATCATAGGTATCCACATCATCCTGAAACTGTGTCTCCGCACGGTCAATTGCCAGAAATGATTTTGGATTTTTTGCCACAACTTCTTTTGCTTCTTCTCTGTTATATACATCATATGGTAATGCCGCCACTGCAGATACTACATCTTCTGCCGGTCTGACACATACAAATGGTTTTATGTCTGCCATATTATCCTCCATAAATTGTGCTGGTTTATATACCTTTCTAGTATAATGGAAAAAATACGTTTATACAAGAAAAAATATGGCGGGGGTTTTTCTTTTTTATGGCCAAGGGGGGGGGGAGGGGAAAATGGGGGGGGGTTCTTTCGAACCGCCATACAGCAAAATGCTTATCTTTTCTGTTATTTTACAACACGTACACGCAATACATCGTCAATTGCCTGCAGTTTTTTCAGCACATCATCGGTAATTTGGGAATCCACATCGATCAGTGCATATGCATAGTCACCCTTTGCCTTATTTGTCATATCTGACACATTGATATCTGCCTCTCCAAGAACGGTCGTATACTGGCCGATCATACCCTTGACATTCTTGTGCAGAATTGCAACACGTCCGGCTGTGGTACATGCTCCCATGTTGCAGTCCGGATAATTGACAGAATGAGTAATATTACCATTCTCCATGTAGTCACGAATCTCACGGACAGCCATAATTGCGCAGTTGTCTTCAGACTCTGCTGTAGATGCTCCAAGATGTGGAGTGACAATACATCCCTTTGCTCCAACGGTTGTAGTATTCGGGAAATCAGAAACATATTTCTTAATCTTTCCTGCAGCCAGCGCATCAACCATTGCCTCTTCGTCTACCAGCAGATCTCTTGCAAAGTTTAATACAATTGCGGTAGGCTTCATCATTGCGATCGCATTGGCATCAATCATCTTTCTGGTAGAATCCAAAAGAGGTACATGGATCGTAATGTAATCGCACTCTTTGTAAATATCTTCTACATTGCTGATATGCTTTACGCTTCTGGATAAGTTCCATGCAGCATTGACAGAAATATATGGATCATATCCATATACTTCCATACCCATATGGGTTGCGGCATTTGCTACGAGCACACCGATGGCTCCAAGTCCGATGATACCAAGCTTTTTGCCCATCAGTTCGCATCCTGCAAATTTCTTTTTTTCTTTTTCTGCCTTTTTTGCAATATCTTCGCTTCCGGCTTCGGATTTTGCCCATTCCACACCGCCGATGATATCACGGGAAGCCAGCAGCATGCCTGCGATCACCAGCTCTTTTACGCCGTTTGCATTGGCTCCCGGTGTGTTAAATACAACGATAGA
>ERZ791718.694-NODE-694-length-16219-cov-2.249134_pt1 | contig 16219 bp, 11 predicted proteins | sample MGYA00510349_ERZ791718 | MGnify/ENA primary metagenome ERZ791718 (study PRJEB30046, sample SAMN00715136) | human gut metagenome | study: EMG produced TPA metagenomics assembly of the A metagenome-wide association study of gut microbiota in type 2... | reverse complement strand
TTTGGAAAAGGCTGAGCAGATGGTGGGATATTCTTTCCTGCCCTTGCTTAAGGGAGAGAAGGTGGATTGGAGAGACCATATTTTCTATGAGTATTACTGGGAATATGAATTTCCGCAGACACCAACGATGCATGGTATCCGTACTGATCGTTATAAGTATATCCGTTATCATGGGGTTTGGGATACGAATGAGTTCTATGACTTGCAAAAAGATCCGTATGAAACCACGAATTTAATTGCGGAACCTGAATATAAAGAAACTATCAAACAACTGAATGCTCAAATTTATGATTGGTTAGAATCTACAGACGGAATGAATATCCCATTGAAACGGACAGTGAAACCTCACACAGATCATAGGAATCAAGGGTATTATTGATTTGTAGAAAGTATGACTTAAGAGGGAATGCCAAAATCTATAGTTCGTTATGGAAGCGAGGATGATGACATTCCCCTTTTTATTAATAGATTTGCAAATCTTTTGAAAGTTTATTAGTTAGATGTTAGGCTATAATAAATCAATATAAATATCATGAAATACAAATACATTTTATTATCAAGCATTTGTCTATATGACTTTAGTGCTGTTCAAACAGCCATGGCACAGAATAATAGGACACCGAATATTATTTATATCATGTCTGACGATCATGCTTCGCAGGCGGTAAGTGCTTATGGTGGAATTTTATCAACGGTCTTACCTACCCCCAATATTGATCGAATAGCGCATGAGGGCGCAATATTAAGGAATTGTTTTGTGACGAACTCGATCAGTACCCCTAGTCGTGGAGCGATTATCACAGGACAATATAGCCAAAAGAATGGTGTATATACTTTGCAAGATCCATTAGATCCGGATCATCCGAATGTGGCGAAATGCTTGCAGCAAGCAGGATATCAAACCGCTATATTCGGTAAATGGCATTTGCATGCGGAACCTACAGGTTTTGATTATTACAATGTCTTGCCCGGACAGGGCCGTTATAATGACCCGATGCTTATAGAAAAAGGTACATGGGGGAATGATCCGCATGCGAATCCCCGAACGGGTAAAGTGTATAAAGGGCATTCTACCGACGTGATAGGAAGTGAGGCTATCAAATATATGGAAAATCGAGATAAGAGCAAGCCTTTCTTTATGATGTGCCATTTCAAGGCTCCTCACAGACCGTGGACACCCGCCGAGCGTTTCAAGGATTTATTGAAAGATGTAACGATCCCGGAGCCGGAGAACTTATTGGACACATATGAGGGCAAGGGAGAGTATGCGGAGTTGCTACGGATGAGCATGGAGCATTTGAGGCAGACGGATGTGAAAACAGATATACCTACGGACATGAGCCGTGATGAGTTGCGCCATTGGGCTTATCAATTGTATATTAAAGATTATTTGCGCTGTATCGCTGGTATTGATGAGAACGTAGGGCGTATCTTGAACTATTTGGATGAGCAAGGATTGGCGGAAAACACGGTTGTCATCTATACCGGAGACCAAGGATTCTTTTTGGGGGAACATGGTTGGTTTGATAAACGATTGATGTATGAGGAATGCTTGCGTATGCCGTTTGTTATCCGTTATCCGAAAGAAATCAAACCCGGCACGGATAATAAGGATATAACATTGAATATCGATTTCGCTCCTCTATTTTTGGATTATGCCGGAGTGGACAAGCCTAGCCAAATGCAGGGAGAAAGTTTCCGCTCGAATTTGAGAAATGAGACCCCAGCTAATTGGAGACAGGCTATGTATTACCGCTATTGGATGAATGCGGATAACGACCATAACGTGACAGCCAACTATGGTATCCGTACGGATCGCTATAAATTGATATTCTATTATGGAGAGTCGTTGGGAATGACCGGAACCAAGAATGAGTCCAGAACTCCCGAATGGGAATTGTATGACTTGAAAGAGGATCCAATGGAAATGAAGAACCTGTATAACGACCCATCGAAAAAGGCGTTGATTAAAGAGTTGAAGACAAAACTGTTGGAATTGAAACAACAATATGACGATGAGGATAGTAAATATCCGACTATGGCTGAGATAGCCCGGAAGTATTATTGGTGATAATTTCTGTTTTTTGTACGTTTGTGTAATTTTAAAATTTTGAATACATGAAGAATGCGATTAATTATGGAGCTATATTAGCCCCTGCCCTTTTGTTCTCCGCATGTGGAGTCGGGCAAAAAGAAGTGGCAGAGAAGCCGCTCAATATCATCCATATCATGACGGATGATCATTCGTATCAAACTATTAGCGCTTATGGACATGCGCTAGGTAAATTGGCTCCTACACCAAATTTAGATCGTTTGGCTGCGGAAGGAATGTTGTTCCGGCAAGCTTTCGTAGAGAATTCTCTGTCTACTCCTAGCCGTGCTTGTTTGATGACCGGTCTTTACAGTCACCAAAACGGACAAAGACAGTTAGGAAAAGGTATTGATACGACAAAAGTATTCTTCTCTGAAATCTTACAACAGCACGGTTATCAGACAGGTGTTGTCGGTAAATGGCATATGCAATGTGAGCCGAAAGGTTTTGACTATTATCATGTGTTATGGGATCAAGGAGATTATTATAATCCGGAGTTTAAAAGCAAAGAATCGAATGGCAAGTATGTAAAAGAAGAGGGGTATGCGACGACCCTTACGACCGATCACGCTATCGAGTTTTTGGAAGAGAGGGATAAGGATAAGCCTTTCTGCCTGCTGGTTCATCATAAGGCTCCACATCGTAACTGGATGCCGGATACAAAATATATGGATTTATATGAGGATGTAGAGTTCCCATATCCAGATACTTTCAATGATAATTATGCCACTCGTTGCGATGCCGCACGTACACAAGAGATGAGTATAGACAAAAATATGACTTTGGTTTATGATTTGAAGGTAGATGAGCTTAAAGAGAAGGAGGCTTATAAAAAGGAATGGAATATTGGTGGTTGGCAGGCCTCTTTGGATCGTATGACCCCGGAACAACGGGAAGCTTGGATCGCTTCTTATAAGCCCCGCAACGAAAAATTCATTAACGAGAACCTGAAAGGCGAGGATTTGGTTAAATGGAAATATCAACGTTATATCAAGGATTACGTACGTTGCATCAAATCTATTGATGATGAGGTGGGGCGTTTGATCGCCTATTTGGAAAAAGAAGGGCTTATGGATAATACCGTGATCGTTTATACCTCGGATCAAGGTTTTTACATGGGTGAACATGGCTGGTTCGACAAACGTTTCATGTATGAGGAATCTTTCCGTACGCCGTTGATTATCCGTTATCCTGCTAAAATCAAGGCGGGAAGTGAATGTACGGCCTTAGTACAGAACATTGACTATGCCCCGACTTATCTGGATATAGCCGGTATCGAGAAACCTGATTATATGGTAGGAACTTCTTTAGTCCCCTTGTTTGGAGGCGAGACACCAAGAGATTGGCGTGAGTATCTATATTATCATTATTATGATTATCCTGCGATCCATATGGTACGTCGTCACGATGGCGTGCGTGACAGTCGTTATAAATTGATCCATTTCTATGGAGAGAAGAATGAGCATAATGACGCGATTAATTGCAACGAGCTTTACGATTTGCAAAGTGATCCGAATGAGCTGAATAATTTATACGATAATCCGGAATATGCTGATATCCAAACTCGCCTGCAAGCACGTTTGGATAAGTTCCGTGCAGACCAGAAAGTTGACGAATATTAAGGTGCTAACTCTGTAAAATCATTTATTTTGTGTAAGTTTGGCGGATAGAAAGAATCATTCACCTAAAATACGATCGTGAAATGAAACTCAATTTATCCGCCAGATTTTTAATGCTGGCCCTGCTTTGTGGTTCTTGCGTATTGAACACGCCAAAGGAGGAGCTTGAATACAACGGAATGAATACGCTACAGATATCAAATGTAGATGATTTGATATCTTTCTACCAATATGCCGATGACCGAATTCCTTTAATTAGCGGACACCGAGGTGGACGGGGAAAAGGCTATCCTGAGAACAGTATGGAAACCTTTGAAAATACCCTCTCTTATACTCCTGCCACGTTCGAGATAGATCCGAGGTTAACCAAAGATAGTGTTATCGTCCTTTTCCACGATGATACACTGGAGCGTACCAGTAATGGGACCGGGAAAGTTTCTGATTACACTTGGGAAGAATTGCAAAATTTCCGTTTGAAGGATCCCGAAGGAAATATCACAAACTATCGTATCCCGACTTTAGAGGAAGCGATTCGTTGGGCCCGTGGAAAAACAATCCTAATCCTTGATAAGAAGGATGTTCCTATGGAGCGCACCGCTCAGTTGATTACCGATATGCAAGCGGAACCTTATGTAATGATTACGGTTCATGATGGTGCCTCGGCTCGTTTCTTTTACGAGAAAAATCCGAATTTCATGTTTGAGGCTTTCGTGAAAACGAAAGAAGCGGTTCAAGACTATGAGGATAACGATATACCTTGGAGCCATATCATGGCTTACGTAGGTCCGAAGATTACCCCCGAAGTCCGTGAGGTGATCGATATGTTACATGAAAGAGGTGCCATGTGTATGATCTCTACCGCCCCTTCCGACGATAAACTATCCACACCCGAAAGTCGTGCTGAAGCATACCGTATGATCATCCGTCAAGGCGTGGACATCATAGAGTCTGACCGGCCTATAGAAGTTGCGGAAGCGATCTCTAGCTTGATTCCGGTTGACAGTTCCAAAGGGAAGTTTTTCTCTACACTATAAACATAATCAATATAAGACATGAACAAAGAACTAGAAATGACTCCCAACAAATTAGAGAAGTTTTGTGGGAAGCCTGCGTCCGGGTTTACGAAAGAGGACATTATCCGCTACATTTATGGAAACGATATCCAGATGGTTAATTTTATGTATCCCGCGGGCGACGGACGTTTGAAAACACTAAACTTTGTAATCAACAATGCGGCCTATCTGGATGCGATCTTGACTTGCGGTGAGCGTGTGGATGGCTCTAGTCTTTTCTCGTTTATCGAGGCGGGAAGTAGTGACCTGTATGTGGTGCCCCGTTTCCGTACGGCTTTCGAGGATCCGTTTGCGGAATTACCTACGCTTACCATGCTTTGCTCATTCTTCAATAAGGATGGAGAACCCTTAGAAAGTTCCCCGGAATATACCTTGCATAAAGCTTGTAAGGCTTTTCATGAGGTGACGGGAATGGAATTTGAGGCAATGGGTGAATTAGAATATTACGTAATCGCACCGGATGAAGGCGTTTTCCCTGCTACCGACCAAAAAGGTTATCATGAATCCGCTCCTTACGCTAAGTTCAATGAGTTCCGGACGGAGTGCATGCACTGCATAGCGCAAGCCGGGGGACAAATTAAATATGGTCATTCGGAAGTTGGTAACTTTACGTTAAATGGTTTGATCTATGAGCAAAATGAGATCGAGTTCTTACCATGTCCTGCGGAAAATGCAGCGGATCAATTGATGATCGCTAAATGGGCGATCCGCAATCTAGCGCATGAATATGGATATAACATCACTTTCGCTCCGAAAATTACGGTGGGAAAAGCAGGTTCCGGTCTGCATGTCCATATGCGTATCATGAAAGATGGCAAGAATCAGATGTTAGCGAATGGTATCTTATCCGAAACCGCCCGTAAGGCTATCGCTGGAATGATGTGCTTAGCTTCCTCTATTACGGCTTTTGGAAATACGAACCCAACCTCATATTTCCGCTTGGTTCCACACCAAGAAGCACCTACGAATATTTGTTGGGGAGATCGGAATCGTTCAGTTTTAGTTCGTGTTCCGCTAGGTTGGGCCGCAAAAACGGACATGTGTGCTTTGGCGAACCCATTGGAACCTGCCAGCCATTATGATACGAGCCAAAAGCAAACGGTCGAGATGCGCTCACCGGATGGCTCCGCTGATTTATACCAATTATTGGCAGGATTGGCAGTTGCGTGCCGCCATGGTTTTGAGATCGACGATGCTTTGGAGATCGCTGAGAAGACTTATGTAAACGTGAATATTCATAAGGAAGAGAATCAAGATCGCCTAAAGACATTGGATCAACTCCCAGACAGTTGCGCAGCCTCAGCCGCCCGTTTAAGACAACAGCGTGCTGTTTTTGAAAAATATAACGTATTTAGTCCGAGTATGATAGACGGCATCATCCGTAAACTGGAATCTTATGATGACGCTTCTTTACGCAAGGACCTAGAGAATAATCCGGAAGAGATGTTGAAGCTGGTCAATACTTATTTCCATTGTGGCTGAAAATCTTTTTTATGGTTTCACAAGAGGGTGTGTCATGACACACTCTTTTTATGCCCTGCTTTCATTTCTTGAACTTTCCATTGCGTTTTTTTGAATATCCGAGCACAAGAGAGGCCATAAATTAAAACGAAAATATTCTAGAGAAGAAAAAAAAGATATAATAGTAAAAAAACATGATAAAAAATTGTTATTTACAAATAAAGGCTTACCTTTGCCAACATCAAAACAAAATGATGTTATAAATTCATTTTGAAGTTATATGTTTTTCGAGTTTAACCTTGACTGTGAGCACAAAAGATTATCGCGAAGATCTTTTGAACGGTTGGATAGAGACGTCTATTTAGCCGTTTTTTCTTTTAGCCCTATCCAATAAAGCTATTCAGCTATTTGACAGATACAGCTTTATTTGTCACGGAGATTTTATATCCTTTTATTTTATGGATTACGAAATAACATACTGCATAAAAGCGGTATGTTGTATCGCACTATTATACAGTTGAGCAATGAATTATACATATAAACAAATATGGCTCATCAACTTTCCTGTAATGATGAGTATCTTAATGGAACAATTAATCAATATTACGGATGCTGTTTTCTTAGGCCACGTTGGAGAGATAGAATTAGGAGCGTCCGCTATCGCCGGAATTTATTATTTGGCGATTTATATGCTTGGTTTTGGATTTAGCATTGGGTTGCAAGTAATGGTAGCTCGAAGGAATGGAGAGCAAGATTACAAGGAAACCGGCAAGACCTTTTTTCAAGGCTTATTTTTCCTTTTGGGATTGGCTATCTTTCTTTACCTTCTCATTCATACGGTTTCCCCATTTATATTAAAGAAGCTGATCGTTTCCTCGGATATTTATCGAGCGGTAATCCTATACTTGGATTGGCGTAGCTTTGGATTGTTGTTTTCATTCCCATTTTTAGCGATACGTTCTTTTTTAGTGGGGATAACGCATACAAAAGCTCTATCTTGGGCTGCTGCCATAGCGGTATTAATCAATATTCCTTTAAATTTTTATTTGATATTCACTAGGGAATTAGGAATCTCGGGGGCGGCAATTGCCTCTTCTTTGGCAGAGATGGGCTCCTTTATGATGCTTTCCTTCTATATGTGGATACGATTGGATAAAGAAAAATATGGGTTAAGGCCGGTCTATAATGGTAATTTACTTATAAAAGTCTTGAAGTTATCAATATGGAGTATGCTTCATGCGTTTATTAGTGTAGCCCCTTGGTTCTTGTTTTTCGTTTCAATTGAACATTTGGGAAAAATAGAGTTAGCGATTTCCAATATAACCCGGAGCGTATCGGCTATATTTTTTGTGATAGCGAATTCTTTTGCGCTTACAACAGGCTCATTAGTCAGTAATGCGATTGGTGCGGGAGAAGGGAAGGCACAAATGACTTTCCTTTTTCAAGTTACGACAACAGCCATATATTTGGTTTACCTTTATTGGTTATGTCGTTACACGCAAGCCCCTCTCGCAATCTATTTAACAGCGGAATACGTCTTTGTAATTCTGTTGGCTACACAATCTATTTTTTATTTGAAAAAGAAACATTACTAAAAAACGAAGAAAGATGATGACTAAAATATATCCACGTACGGGAGATAAACAAACCGTATATCTAAATACCATTATACAAGATCCTCAAATAGTGGTTGGTGACTATACAATTTATAATGATTTTGTAAATGATCCTTTGCTATTCGAAAAGAATAATGTCCTTTATCATTATCCCAGCCATAAGGAGAGGTTAGTAATAGGTAAATTCTGCTCTATTGCTTGTGGAACAAGGTTTTTGTTCAATTGCGCCAATCACACGTTAAACTCTTTATCTACCTATACATTTCCTTTGTTTTATGAGGAGTGGAATTTAGAAAAGTCGAATGTGGTGTCGGCATGGGATAATAAAGGAGATATTATAATTGGTGACGATGTTTGGATTGGCTATGAAGCCGTGATTATGTCTGGAGTCCATGTTGGAAGCGGGGCTATTATCGCAGCACGTGCAGTTGTTACAAAAGATGTCCCCCCTTATACAATAGTAGGGGGAACTCCTGCGAGAGAAATTCGGAAGCGTTTTGATACGGATGTAATAAAACGATTGCTGATGTTGAAATGGTGGGATTGGCCTATAGACAAGATTCGCCAGTGTTTACCATACATTATGAATGGTGATTTAGATGAGTTATTATCTATTGAGGATGACATATTTTCTGGGCTATGATCAATCCCCTTGCCCAATCGTATCCTAGAATAATTCTGTCTTGATAGTAAATATCTGCCCATTTTTGGAAAAAACGAGAGAAAAACTTCATACTGATTATCCATGAAGGTTCCTCACAGAATTCAAAAATATCGCCTCGGGCGCATAGAGGTTTCTTTCCGTCTCGATCGTATTGTTCATCAATTGCGGCATTTAAACGTCTTTGGTACGGACAGGCATTTCCGGATATATTTCTTTTTGAGGTAGGAACTGTTCGACAATACTCCAGTCTGTTGCTTCCAACGCTTCCTTCTGTTTCAAATCTTTTAGGTATTTTTTAGAACCTTCGTACAACTGTTCTTTTACGCTATAATCCAAAAGAAGCTTGGAGGACGGTATCTCTGCCAATCCCAATTTTTTTAGAAGCCAACCTATTGTAGTCGCATTTATTATCAAAATGAAAGAGATACAGAAGGTTTATTTAAAAAACAGTCGTATGTCCTCTTCCGAAAACAATATAGCGGTATTGACTAGTGCCAAATGGGAATATGCTTGAGGAAAATTCCCCAGTTGCTCCTTGGTTTCAAAATCAATGTCTTCACTGAAAAGTCCCAAGTGATTTGAATTATGAAGCATTTCCTCAAACAGACTACGTGCTTCTTCTTTTTCTCCAATGACATAAAGAGCACGAATGAGCCAGAACGTACAAATAGTAAAGGCGGAAGAGGGAAGTCCGAAATCATCATGAGATTTATAACGGTACATCAACCCTTTATAAAGTAACGCATTCTTTATCGCTTGCACTGTTTTATGGTAGCGTATGTCTCTCGGATCGATAAATCCGTACGGTTCCATTAACAACAAGGACGCATCAAGGTCGGAATTACCGTAGGTTTGCGAGAAACTTTGCATCTCTTCTTTCCAACCGTTTTTCATGACATTTTCTTTGATTACGGTCGCTTCTTCCGACCAACGTCTCCGGTATGTCGGTTTGTTTAATAAATCTGCAATACGAGCTCCCCTGTCTAATGCGACCCAGCACATAACTTTGGAGGAAACAAAATGCTGTCCTTCTCCTCTAATCTCCCAAATGCCTTTGTCTGGTTTTTTCCAGTCAATCATCACATTCGTCAGGATACTTTTTACCATTTCCCACATATCTTCCACCTCGTCCAATGTACCGGGCATCAAACGATAGTATTGGTAGATCAGGTCCATTAAATAGCCGAACGAGTCATTTTGAAGCTGGTGGTAAGCATCATTACCGATCCGAACGGGTCGTGAGTTCTTATAACCGGAAAGATGTCCCAGAATAACTTCCGTCAATTTTCTTTCTCCGCGAATACCGTACATGATCTGGTAAGTATCGTGTTGAGAAACAAAAGTAGACTGGACAAATCTCATGAACCGCCTTGCGGCTTCCACATGGCCTATCTGGAACAAAGTTTCGATAGACATGGAGGCATCCCTCAACCAACAGAACCGATAATCCCAATTACGTACTTCGCCGACGGATTCGGGCAAACTGGTAGTAAGGGCGGCCAGTACGGCTCCGTTATAGTAAGACATCAGTTTCAAAACCAGCATGCTTCTTTCTATCACATCATTATAGAGAGAATATTTCTTAGTACGGTTGGTCCAATTAAGCCAATAAACCAAAGTACGGCAATATTCAATTTTTTCCCGTTCAATGTCCACCGGAATGACCTTTTCATTGTATGACAAAAGAAAGAACTCATCTTTTTCCAATATAATTTCTTTTTTCTGTTCGATGTTCTGCAAAGGAAGGGAAGAATACAAATATTGTCTATCTTTATTATCAGAAGAACAATAGCTTTCTATAAATTCAGAAGTGACATTATGAATCACTTTACCTTGCGCATAATTGGGAGCAGGGACATAGTTTACTTTGAAACGGGGCTTACCTTTTATCCACCTCACATATCGATACAATTCTGCCGGAAGATAATGGGCATTTTCGCAGGAACGGTAATAAGGCATGTAATCAAGTACGACAAATTCTCCCTCTTTCGAAGAAAAAGAAGTAGACAATATGTTAGTGTGAGGAACGTAAGATTGTGAGATATGATAGTCTTCTGTAACGTCAAATCCAAAACTTCCTCCTCTTTCCCGATCAAGTAGTGATGCAAAGATAGACGGAGAATCAAAATCGGGAAAACACAACCAGTCTATGCTGCCTTTTTCGGATATAAGTGCGGCAGTCCGACAATTGCCTACTACCCCATAATTTAAATTACTCATTTTTACTATTTTGTTTTTAACAAGTCTCTGAAAAAATCGAATACCCCTTTCAAGCTTGTTTTGACATTCTCGCCAATGGGTTGTTTCATGTCTTTCTTGTTCGCCAGAATTTGAAGAAAAGGCAGGACTTCCGTTTGTGATGGCATATTATAGCTTGCTGCCTCCGACACATATCCCACCTTGATTGTCACTGCATTCACCGGCAAAGCTTTGAACATATCTTCATCCGTAGTATCATCTCCCATAGCTATGATAAAGTCATAATGTTTCTTTTCCAACTGGCGTCTCACTTCGGAACCTTTATTATAATCGGGAGACTTAATCTCCACCACTTTATCTCCTTGTATGATTTGCAGCTTTTGCTGTATACAGATGTTAACCAGCACATTGATAAGTTGCTGTGCCCGCAAAGCTCCTAACCATGCATCACTTTCCCGGTAATGCCATGCCAAAGCCGTTTCCTTGACTTCAAGGTGGGAACGAGGCGTCTTTTCGACAAAAAGCTTCAAGATGGACACCAATCCGGAACTCCATTCCGCTTTGTTTATGTTTTTGTGCCAGATGCCATTTTCCTTATAGAAAGCACCATGTTCCGCAGCCATTGCAATAGGTAAATTTCCCAACCATTTTTCTAAAGTAAAATGGTCGCGACCACTATTCACAACAACATGGTTGGCCGGGTCGGAAACCAGCTTCTGCAATGTGGCAATGAGTTCAGGGGTGGGCTTAGCATTTTCCGGTCGTGTCTTGAGCGACGCCAACGTTCCGTCATAATCCAGCAAGATAAGCCGTTGCTTAGCCTGGTTATATTTCATTTTGATGGCACCAATAATACCGGCGGATATCCTTTTCTTACGAAGCTGTTCATTCTTACGGCACGTATCGCTCCATTCACTTACAAAGTCTGCCGCCCACTTATTAACCGTTTGTACGGAAATAATTTTCTGCATGTGTTGCAGTTGTTCCTGTTCGGGCATCTCCAAAGCCCGACAAATGGCCTGCTTTATCTCCTCAGTGTCATTGGGGTTAATCAACAATGCATCCGTCATCTCAATAGCTGCACCTGCCATTTCACTCAAAATCAAAACACCCGGATTATTATTTTTCGAGGCTACATATTCCTTGGCAACCAAATTCATGCCATCACGAAGTGGAGTTACCAAAGCTACATCAGCTATATAGTACATTGCCACCAGTTCTTCAAATGAAAAACCGTGATAGAAATAGCAAACCGGAGTCCAGTCCATCGTAGAATACTGTCCGTTTATAGAACCTATTTCTTCGTCAATCTTGGTTTTTAGCTCAGCATAACTATCTACATGGTCACGTGATGGAACAATGACCATTGCCAATGTAACTTTACCGTGATATTCAGCATGATGTTCGAGGAAGGTGGCAAAGCCACGATGAAAGCAACAAAAGTAGATAAGGATCTCTGCATTGGCTGTGGGCTTTGCTGTGGGATCTGCGACGAAGTTTTCCGTATGAACGAGCAGGGAAAGGCGGAAGCGTATCAACCAGCAAACGCTGAAAATCAAGGTGCTGTACAGGAGGCCATCGACTCGTGTCCTGTGTCTGCAATCGCCTGGGAAGATTAATTCAAACGCGTCTATATGCTTTTTTGATTGAGAAGAAACCACATTATTTCAAATTTTAATAGTTTTTAGGAGGTATATTATGGAACAAAAAATGTTTTGCTATCAGTGTCAGGAAACCGCCGGGTGCAAGGGCTGCACCATGTCCGGCGTATGCGGAAAGAAACCTGATGTAGCGGCCATGCAGGATCTGTTGGTCTATGTCACAAAAGGAATTTCGGCTATTACGACTGCATTGCGTCAGGAAGGTAAGCAGGTATCTGCCAAAATCAATCACTTGATTACTCTGAATCTGTTCACTACCATTACCAACGCAAATTTTGATAAAGAGAGCATTGAATCAAGAATCCGTGCTACACTGACCGAAAAGGAAGTTCTGCTAAAGCAAGTTACCAATCTGACTGTTCTGCCTGAAGCCGCAAAATGGAACGGATCTGAAAACTGGGAAGAAAAAGCCAGAACTGTCGGTGTTCTTTCTACCGAAAACGAGGATATTCGCTCTCTGCGCGAGTTAATCACCTACGGTTTGAAGGGACTTTCCGCTTACTCGAAGCACGCAAATGTGCTGTTGAAGGACAACGATGAAGTTGACGCATTTCTTCAGAAAGCACTGGCTGCCACGCTGAATGACAACCTTAGTGTAGAAGATCTGATTGCTCTAACAATGGAAACAGGAAAATACGGAGTATCCGGTATGGCAATGCTGGATAAGGCTAACACAGACAGCTATGGAAACCCCGAAATTACAAAGGTAAATATCGGTGTCAGAAAGAACCCCGGCATTCTGGTATCCGGCCACGACCTGCGCGATTTGGAAATGCTGTTAGAACAGACACAGGGAACTGGAGTGGATGTGTATACGCATTCCGAGATGTTGCCAGCTCATTATTATCCCGCTTTCAAAAAATATCCTAACTTTGTTGGTAATTATGGGAATGCTTGGTGGAAACAAAAAGAAGAATTTGAATCCTTTAACGGTCCTATTCTAATGACAACCAACTGCATTGTTCCTCCTAAGGATAGTTACAAAAACAGACTTTACACTACCGGCGCTGCGGGATATCCGGGATGTACACATATTCCGGGAGAAATTGGCGAACAAAAAAATTTTTCTGCGATTATTGAGCATGCAAAAAAATGTGTCGCTCCGAGTGAAATCGAAACCGGTGAAATCATCGGCGGATTTGCCCATGCGCAGGTTCTGGCTTTGGCAGATAAAGTTGTAGAAGCTGTAAAAAGCGGTGCAATCAAAAAGTTTGTGGTTATGGCGGGCTGTGATGGTCGAGCAAAGAGCCGCGACTACTATACAGAATTTGCTAAGGCTCTGCCGAAGGACGCTGTCATCCTTACTGCCGGTTGTGCAAAATATAAATATAACAAGTTGTCTTTAGGCGATATCAATGGCATCCCGCGTATTCTGGATGCAGGTCAATGCAATGATTCCTATTCCCTTGCTGTAATCGCCTTGAAACTCAAAGAGGTCTTTGGGCTTGACGATATTAACGATCTGCCAATTATCTATAATATCGCATGGTACGAGCAAAAAGCTGTTATCGTTCTTCTGGCTCTTTTATATCTTGGTGTGAAGAATATCCACCTTGGCCCTACACTTCCGGCATTTCTCAGCCCGAATGTTGCAAAGGTCTTGGTCGAGAACTTCGGCATTGCAGGAATTGGCACCGTGGAAGAGGATATGGAGAAGTTTTTCGGTATTAACGCATAAATAATACTCCGTCAAAAAAATAGATCCAACAGGCATAAAGAAACCTCGGAAACCCTTGTAAAATGGGCATCCGAGGTTTTCTGTCTGTTATTCGAATCTGACAACGCCTAATCAATTTTGTTTAGATATTATTCGTTATCGTGTTTATAGTTCTTTTGATTATTTGATTTATCCATATTATCCTGCCTATACGAGCTAATGTTATCATTTTGTTTTCAGACTTGCTTTCCACCATACACCTTTTCTTATTGATAAATCATCTCATTATCCACAATCTCCCTCGCACACGTTTGTATATTACTCATTCTCCCTATCCATTTTAAGGTATCATCTGCCTTTAACTATTCTGTAATCCCCTGCCCCCTGCGCCTGTTTCATCTGCTCTACAATCCTTTCAAAGCGTTCTTGTGCCTGTTCTTCTATATCTGCAAGATAACTATTCAGCCTGCCACTTGTAAGCAGAGTAATATAAACTACTTTCTTATGTTCTTTCAGATAGCGTTTATGTCTTTGTCCCCATACGCCGATGAATCTTTGTTCTTCTTCCTCCGGCAAGGTAAGACAGGGGATAAGATAATCCCCGTGTCTGATATAAATGCCGCCCATTTCTTCAAATATTGTTTTCTTCATAATCGTTTCCACCTTTCTTATCGTTCTCTATCCATAGATTTTTTCTTAACTGACCGTTTCGGTTGCTGCCTGCCTTCCTGCTGATAGCGGTGCAATTTTTCCAGTACACTCGCTTTTTGGGGCTGTTCTAACGGATTCTCTTTCTTCGGGTTCGTTTGCTTTTTCCACGCTCTCAGTTCTTCATTGTATTCCATAATCAGTTCTTCTGCCTTGTTATAAACCTTCTGAAAGGATTGCACATTGGGATAACCTTCCCGTTTTACGATCCGCCCCATACTCCTGTGCAAACGCTTTTCCAAATCCTCTAACAGCTCAATTTTCCCTTCCAGAGATTTTCGTTCTTTGCCTTTAAATAGTCCTCGTAACTCTGACAGTTGCTTTTTCAAAGAAGAAATATCCTGTTGTGTGCGTTTTATCTCCCTTGACTGTCCCTGTAATTCATACATGAGCTTCTGCATATCCTTCCATTCCTGCAAGTCAATCTTTGGCACAGTTCTTGGCGGCAGCTTAAATTTGAAAATCACCTCCTGTAAAAAGTCTTTTGCTCCTCGGATAATCTGACGGAACATATCCGGCAGCCAACCGTGTGTCCTGATAGATTGCAGCGTTTCGTCTGTGATTTTTTCCTGCTTAATCTTCAAAATATCTTCTTCAGGAACACCCTCAACCAATGCCACATCAACTGTCCGATTCCATTCCTGCCTTGCCGCATTGTCTGCCTTTATCTCCTCCGCTTTCGGATTGTTCTTTCCGATTTTCTTCATTGCCAGATAAACACCGCCCTGTTGGAATACAGAAAGTTTTTCTGATTCTTCTTTTACATAACAGTTAATCGTATCGGTAAACAGTTCTTTAACTTCTTTGGTAAAGGCTTTGTTCTTAAACCATTCCTCTTTTTTTGTGAAGATATGACTTTCATATACTTCCCCTTTAGGGATAATACTGCACCCAGCTCGGATATTTCCCTGCACGTCTAAAATCTCTTTTTTCGTGCGTCTATGCTTTCCCTGCTCATCATAAAACATATTTCGGGTGGCAATCTTCACTTCGGGCTGCTCCAACATTTTCCGTTCACTGAATACCAGATGAATATGATAATTCGTCTTTGTCTTGTTGTGATGAAGGGCTGCGCTGCACTCCACGCCATATCTTTTATGGAAAGTTTCCGTAAAAAGTCTTACCACATCATCTGCCCTATACTGAACAAAACTTTCGGGAAGTGCAATAATAAACTCACGCCCTTCGATACATTTCCCTGCCGTTCCTCTCGCCTTAAAATCCAACTGATTTTCTCTTGCAAGATTTTTCCAAAACTCAGGTGTTGCCCCTTCCGTCTGATAGGTAGCATAGAGATGTTCCTGCCTTTTGGGATTGGAAATATAATCAATACGCCCTGCCACATCGGACAGCTTACTTTGTCTGATAAATGAATGTCTGCCTATAAGCATCCTCCTTTCTCGGCTTGCGCCGACTTTGCTGTGAGTAGGTGCATAGGCACCTGTTTACGAACTTATCCGCCTATCGGC
>ERZ791718.689-NODE-689-length-16272-cov-2.462293_pt1 | contig 16272 bp, 18 predicted proteins | sample MGYA00510349_ERZ791718 | MGnify/ENA primary metagenome ERZ791718 (study PRJEB30046, sample SAMN00715136) | human gut metagenome | study: EMG produced TPA metagenomics assembly of the A metagenome-wide association study of gut microbiota in type 2... | reverse complement strand
TTGGGAAGAAAAGCAGGCAGCCGTATTAATCATTTGCTTACGCTCAGAACCCATGACAGTTCTGAACAGGATTGTGTTGTCCGTCAGGAAGCTCTCGAAAAAGGTATCCTTTCGCTTCTTCATCAGTCTGGTTTTACAGCAGAAGAAGTATCCTTTGAGAAATACAGAAAGCATATTTCCGAGGTGAATACAGACTCGGTCTGGGCATTAATGAAGCAGGATATACAAGAATACGGCGTACAGGAAACATATAAATCGCCGTCTGTGGTCGAAAGTGTTGACTGGAAGCGGATATACTCCGTTTTGGACGGCTCCGGCTGTGGTTTGTGTGTTCAGATTATTCCTACGCTGTTGTCTGATGACGAACATCGGCTGATTGCAAAAAACACTGCTCATTGTTCACAAGCAGTGGATGGCGTAGTGCCAAATATGCGTGACAGCCTCGCAGCGGCGTCGGCAGATCGATGGAAATACTATGCACAGAAAATTGCAAATCCTTTCGCCGAAGTAAACCTTATCGTTATAGGAACGGTAACCAGCGCCGCACTGGTTACCGCCAGAATAAAGCAGTCCGTTCACGGAACGGCCTTTCGGCCTATTGCTATTTCAGAGTATCAGAAGTATAGCATTTATAACCAACCTTGGAAAATCTCTCACGATCTTAAGAAATCGGATGCGGCAAGTCTATGCAAATGGACATCGGATGAGATTTCACAAATCTTTCAGCTGCCGATGCAAGGCAGCTACTTCATCGGCATCGATAGGAACGCATTCTCTTTGATGCCCGAAGTGGATCTCTTACCCGAACAACTGACTAACGGCGATAGAGAGGATCTGTATCTGGGACGATCCGTATATTCGTCGCAGAGGTTATTTGTTCCTCTTGAGCAACTGTTACTCCATACCGCCGTAATGGGGAAATCTGGTGTTGGAAAAACCACTCTCTTGAAGCAGCTGATAACGCAGTTTCAAAGTCGAGGTATTCCTGTTTTGATACTGGAACCTGTCAAACGTGAATATCGCGATTTGGTCGCCAGCATGAAAGACAGCATGGTCTTTACGGTGGAACGCCCGGTAGTTCCATTGCTTATCAACCCGTTTTATGTCCCAAAGGATGTGCCTCTCGGTGAATACAGAAGTAGTTTGTTGTCTGCCTTTAAGGCTGCTTTTTCTTTGCCCGATCCTTTGCCGGCGCTTTTTGAAAAGGCGATTACGGAGGCATATATTCTGAACGGCTGGACAGACATAAGTACGAGTGAAAACGGCAATGTCTCTATGTTTGACATGTCTGACTTTGTCCGAGTCTTTAAGCGTGTTATTTCCAGATCCAGTTACAGTAATGAGGTAAAAGGAAATATGATGTCCGGAGGCGCTTTCAGACTTCAAAGTCTGATTGAGAGGTGCCCTCGCACGTTTGATACGATACATTCTACGTCTGTGGAGGATCTTTTGAACGGATGCACAGTTCTCGAAATGGGAAGTCTTGAGTCAGAGCAAAAATCGTTAGTTTCAGCTTTGACTCTTATTAGTATACTGGCCTATTTGAAATCCACAAGACAAAGCGATCACCGGCTTAGAAATATCGTTTTGATTGACGAAGCTCACGCTTTGCTGGATCAGGGAGAGGGTGCAACACAAGAGGAAAAAGCTATGAACAGCACTATGACACAGTTAATGATCAACGTCATTACTGAGATTAGGGCATACGGAGTTGGCGTCATCTTCTCAGATCAATCCCCTTCGCGTGTTGGCGGGCGAATGCTCGATAATGTTGACAATATTATATCTTTCCGGCTAAGTGGCGAGGAGGCAGAAATGCTGAGAGAACATATCGGAGCGGATAACAACCTCTGTAATGCGCTTCCTCTTATGTACGCCGGTGAGTTCGTGCTTAAGAATCGTTTTCTTAGATCGGCTCTGCCAGCCAGAATGGATTACTCGCCCGACAAAGAACATCTGAAGCATGTTTCAGATGAGCAAATAGTCAAAATACACACAAAGTATTTGACTGCCCATGGCAAGGATTATTGCCCGTTCGCCTTCTGCGAAAAAGCAGGGTGTAACCATTGCTCAGTTGCTGTTCGGGAAGAAGCAAATATGCTTGCAGAACAGATATTTGCCGAGCGGCAGCTCAAACTGAGCACTCCGGAAGAGGTTGCCGCACACATTATCCGCATCCCGTCTGTTTTATCATTTCGTATTAATACTGAGAATGCGGCTATGTTCAGGAAAAAGTGCAGCTGCATAGCTGTACATCTCTTAAGAAAATGCTCTGTTGAGAACTGTATCTCATTTGGGGTGCAGACCGTCAAAAAGCTTTTGACAGATATGAATAATCACGGAAAGGAAGGAAACGGCAATGAATGAATTCAATGAAACATCAACGGAATTTCCTGAAACTGAGGGGATTGATCTGCCGGAGATGAGTGATTGGACTGATTTTGATCCCACAGGAACGGATGATATCATCATTGATGCGCCCGAAAGTATTTGTGATGGTGCTACTCCAGGCCTTTCGTTGACGTCAGCATTTGATGACAATGATATTCAATCCGAAGCAGAAAAAGCAGCAGATTATGCTCGCTCTTATGGGTTTGACAAAGCCGCTGATTACATAGAGCGGCATTACGATGGAGACGAATTCATCCCAGGCAACCCTATTCCAATAACGACCCGCAACATGGTTCTTGATGGCCTTGAATCTGAGAACGGCATTTCGTTTGAAAGACGAATAGCGGAACTTGCTGATGAGCTATCTGTCGAAGGGGTTTTTCCTGAATTTGAAAGCAAGCACCACGTTGAACTTGGAAGTGCTGCGAACGATATGAGCCTTCACCAGCAGTTCAGCGCCTGCAGAGAGAATTTTCAAGATCATATGTATGATAGTCCTGAAAAACTGAAGGACATAACTTTTGGCGCGATGGAAAGAATGGATTCCCCGCAGGGATATACGCCTAAGGGCTTCACATGGCAGCACAATCCTGAAACAGGTAGTTTTGACTTGGTATCACGAGATGATCATTCTGTCGGGCACACAGGCGGGAACGCCCTGTGGGGAAACTAGAAGGATGCTATTTACTTTGTCTGAAACTGAGAAGAGAGCAACCCGCTCTCTTCTTTTCTTTTGGAGATTTTTTGTAATCTTCCGTATCGATGGACGTAAGCAATAAAGAAAAAGTTGTGATGATGGAGATTTATCCGATGTTTCCGTATTCAGAGATAACAAGACAGAAAGGATGAGAGCCATGAAGAACTATGAAGGAATCATGTGTAGCGGGAACATTGATCTAAAAGGGTTGGTTGTTGAGAAATCTCTCAACTCTCTGATCGTAACGGCGGAGAAAAAATCTTTGTCCCGGATAAGAGAATTTTCCTTATGGGCCAGATGACTGAACAGGAATTCGGGTTCTTTATGAGTGCAAACAAGAATAAGGGAGGCACAATCGTATGAATTATCCCGTGAAGAAGGCCGTTAATTTCAACGGTCAGGAACAGATGATGACAGCGCAGGATTATGAGTTCGCTGCTCATCGTACTTTCTCCATTAGCAAAGTAATCGATGATGATGTGGCGGACGATGTTAACTCTATCCTCAGATGGCTGGCTAGTGAAAACCAGGAAGAAGACATCACTATTTACATCCAGAGTCCGGGTGGAGCTGTTTCTGCCGGGTTGAGCATCTACGATACCATAAAAGGTTTGAAGTGTGATGTTGTTACAGTAGCTTGTGGAATGACTGCAAGTATGGCGGCTTTTCTTCTGGCTGCGGCTGGGACGAAAGGAAAACGTTGGTGCCAACCTAATGCATTGGTGCCAACCTAATGCAGAGGTGCTGATTCATCAGCCTCTCGGAGGTGCAAGTGGGCAGGCAACTGATATCCGAATTCATGCTGAGCATATTCTCAGTACTCGTGCAAAGCTCAATCGTATTTTGGCTGAATGCACAGGACAATCCCCAGAGAAAATTGAGCGTGATACCGAGCGAGACAATATCATGAGTGCAGAAGAAGCTCTCAAATACGGCCTTGTGGACAGAATTGGCGATCCGATTTCCGAATGGTGAATGGAGGAACAACATGAAACATTATCACATTATTAAGCCCATCGGGCTTGACACTCCCTGTAAAGAGATCGAGAGCACGTGCAGCAATGCACATATGTATAAGAGATGTGGTCTTCGCCCGAAGCACTATATCATTCCGCTTGACTCAGGTTCCGGTAGGACGACTCTGGTCGAATATATGACCGACAAGTACAAGGAAGCAGGCATCCTGAGCTTCACCAGCGGTCTCGATGGCTATATCGAAATCGCATTTGATGGTTCTCTTCAGCAACTCAAGCAGGCATTTGCTACAATCGACTCTGCCGCTGTGTATACCAACGAGTACTGCAATATTATCGGAATGGACATCAGCGATATCTCTGCTCACCTCGGCGAGGCTCAGCTTATTGAGTTTATGAAGAATTGCAAGAGGGTGTGCGAGCATGCATGCGTTATCTTCTTTGTCCATACTACTCCTAACAGGAACGAGGAAAAGCTCCTGGAAAAGCTGTGCGAAACCATCGATAACATTGAGCGTCTCGAAGTCGAACCTTATACCAAGGAGAATATCTGCGCTTTGATTATCAAGACGGTTGAGGAACATGGTATCGAGATTAGGCATGAAAACGTATTCCGTGCCGTGCTGGCAGATATGGTTTCGGAATTCTGTATTGCAAGCGTTAAGGACGCAATTACCACGGCCGATGCGCTTGTCCGTTTCGCCAACTTCTCGGGCTTTACACCCACAGTTGACGAATGCAGTCTGAAAGCTATGATTACCAGTTGGCACAATGCTGCAGAGAGGAGCGAAGTCAAATGAGCCGAAGTGAGCGTTGGAATACCGTAAACGAAATCAAACGCAGGTTTCACGAAACTACGGACCCGGTAAACGGTGCCGGTCCAGTTGTTTATGTTGAAAACGGCAGGAAATATTCTGATGACAGTGAGTCGCACATTGCGGTGATTGGCCGTACCGGCAAGGGTAAAAGCCAATGCTGCAGCCTTCCGTATATGAGAGAGATCCTCAAAAAGGGGGAAAGCCTGATCATGCTCGACCCCAAAGGCGAAGGCTATAAAAAGAACGCCTGTTACATTCCTGAACACTATCAGGTCTTTTGCGTTGACTTCCGCAACCCTCGCAAGAGCCCTACCAAGTGGAACCCGCTGAGCACTCCGTATCGTCTCTTTTGCTCCAAAGATCTCGATGATAATGATATCGCAAGCTCCATGCTCAGTGAGTTTTGGAATGGAGTTTATCCCTATGACGGCCATTCCGACAAGTTTTGGACGGACTCCTCCGTGAATTACGCAAAAGGATTGACTTATGGGCTGTTTGAGACCGCCGGGAAAGAAACCATCAATCTTGATAGTGTTGCGGTTATGATGGAGCAATCCGAGATTCGCATTGGTGCCCTCAGTAATACCATACTGAAGGAGTTTTACGAGCAGTTACCTCTTGATTCTCTGGCCAAACGCAACCTCGCAACCTATGCTACCGCGCCCAACGAGACGAGGGCTTCTATTCACAGTGTGGCCGCCTCTGGTCTTGAAGTCTTTAGCCGTAGCAAAGGCCTTATGGAAATGCTCAGTGATGATACGCTGAACATTATGGATATCGATGTAAACCGTCCTTTTATTTTAACGGTAATTACCCCCGATGAAACCGATGTGTATGATGCTCTTTCCGGTCTGCTTATCTCCCAGATCTCGCAGCACCTTATCCGTGTTGCACAGGAGAAAGGCGGTCGTCTTCCGATTAGGGTGAACATCATCCTAGAGGAACTCGGCTCGGTCGGTAAGAGTATTCCATCTCTGCCCAATCTGATGGTAGCTAGCCGTAGCCGGAATATGAGACTGATGCTGATTCTTCAGAGTAATGCTCAGCTCGTTGATGTCTACGGTAAGAGTAAGGCTGAAACAATCAACTCCTGCATTGGCATTACAATCGGCTTTTCTACCAACAGCTGGGAAACCCTCACCGAGTGGGCTCAGCGTTGCGGTGAGAAGCAGATTGAGAATAGTGGTCATATCATCAAGGAACAGTTGATTACGGCATCGCAGCTGGCTGCAATGCCCACCGGAACTGCGCTGGTTATGGTGGACAGCCAGTATAAGTTCATCGCTCATCTTCCTTTCTATGATGAGATGTACGATAACTCCAAATGGAAGGCCCCTCGGTATAAGTCTACCGCAAGCGGGAGGGTGTTCAAATCTCTTGACTTTGAAGCTATGGTCAAAGGAATTAAGAAGAAGCAGATGAAGTCTACTTTTTCAGGCCTTTCTGCTGAACGGAAAGTATCTGAAGTGCCCATGGGTTTTCCTTTTTTTGAAGAAGCGCGGTCTGATGGCCCCATGGATATCGACAGACTAGTTTCGAGGCTTGATGCTAAAATTGCCGAACTAGAGGCTGAAGAAGAAGCAGAGCGGAAGAAGCAGGGTGCAGATAAGAAGCATCAGGTGATTATCACAGAGGGCCAAAGCAATCGAGCAAGACTCGCACGAGTACTCGCTGCTGCAACAGGAGAAAGCCTCGAAAAGGCAGCAAAAAGGCTGGCTCAGTTCCCAGTTGATATAGCTTTTAGCACCAGGAGCGAAGCTGTGAAATTTGCCAAGGATGTTACTAACGCCGGCGGAAAGGCAACAATTAAAACATCGTAAAGAGGTGATCCGTGATGTATCCGATCCTTAAAGAGGGCGTGTCTATCGGAACCTTCCAGTACAAAGGTTCCGATACCATCCATTATTACATTGAAAATGCTGATGGGAATGAATTTGAAATCAGCTACAGACTGTGGGATGCTCTCCTGAAGGCAGATGGTACTCGTCCTTTGAACCTGCCGGACAATGGACGCCGGATCCTTCCCAAACTGAAGCGACATGGGATGGTGCGGACTTCCAGATTTGTTCACGATGACGGCCTCTTTAACCGCTTTATCCTGTTTCCCATTGGCAATAGACTACAAGCCGGAAGGCTGTTTTTCAAAGCACTAAACGCCGTCCTTCCCGCAGTATCCATTCTCGCCTTTGCGATTGGCGTATATGTAACGGCATCGGAAGGTGCAGAGAGTGGGGACAACTTCAGCTGGTGGCTTTATTATGCTCTCATAGTTTTATCCCTTGCACTTCATGAGTTGGGACACCTTGTTGCGGGAGTTGCGTATGGGTATAAAATCAGCGATACTGGAATCCTTCTCCTCGGTATTATTCCGTTCGGAGCATATGTAGCCCACGAGGATAAGAAAGATGCAACGAAAGCTGAGAAGATACAGTTTGCGTTGGCTGGGGTTGAAGTCAATCTCCTTATGGCCGGGATTTGTCTCATTTTAGCGATGCAGTCTTATCAGTGGTCGCGGACTATGTTCTCCGTCGCAAATGTCAACGTCATCCTTGCCGGTGTAAACCTGCTGCCAGCATCGGGGCTTGATGGTGAATCATCGTTGAGTGCAATGTGTGGAGTTGACAGCATCAGCGAAGTGGCAAGAAAATGGCTCACCAATAAAAAGTGCCGCAAAAAGCTCCTTCGTGCCGGTTTGCCAGGATACGCTTGCTTCTGCTTCTTCTCCGTTACGATGATTTCAAAAGTCATCCTTTGGCTGCTTATTGGCCTTGATGTTGTATTGGTCTTCTTCAATATCTTCTGAGTATTCATAAGCGTGAGAAAGGTGTGAGATAGATGGAAGGAAAGAGTAGGCAGAATAGAATCGTAAACAATCGGATTCCGTTTGAGCGATTTGTCCGATTGTTCGCCATGATAGAAATAGTGCTTACATTTCTCTATGCAAAGTATTTTGCAACATTCTCTGTATATGGAAGCCGTATTTGGGTATTAGTGATTATTGTTTCCATCCTTGCCGTGGGCAGTCTTGTCCTTTCATGGAAGGCTGAAAGAAACTGGGTCAGTCTGATAAGCGGAACTTTGATGCCGGTGCTGGTATACGAAGCAATAAGTATGTGGAAATACTCTGTGGTGATACGAATAATAGTTCTTGCAGGGTGCTTCGTTTCGGTTGCCGTCGGATTCTTCTGGGCCGTAAAGAACGTGAACCGGATCAAGCATATTCGCAGCAGACGTGAAGTGTTTGTTATAAAGGCCGCCCGTGTATCTCGAATTATCTGTTGCCTGGTGCTGTTAGGCGCTTGTGTTTGCGGAAAAGTCTTGATCTCCTCACACTATACAATCAGTTACAGCGATATCGCGTATAGCCAGTCCGAATCTTATAACGACATTCCAGACTACGAGAACTCCCTTTCTGCTAACATTGCAACCGTAGCGAAGCTTGATCCCGATGGAGGATGGGGAGCTCTGCCTCTTGAAGAAAAAATCGAGGTGCTGGAAACGATAATCTGTATTGAGTGCAGATACCTGGGAATGCAGAACTCCGCTCCAGCATTAGAGCTGGCCTACTTGGAAGAAGGTCTACTTGGGCAGTACGATAGCGAAAAAGATGAGGTTACTCTTTCGTATAACTATGTTGTTGATTCCGAAGCGGCAGGCTACTCCGTGATACAGGTTCTTTGCCATGAGCTTTATCACAGATACCAACACTATCAGGTGAATCTCCTTCAAGCCATCAGGGACAATAGTGATACTGCAAAGTACGCCAATCTTCTGCTTCTTGATACCGCCGGAATATACGAGGATGAATATAGCAACTACATCTCTCCTGACGACGACTCTGCCATTTCGTACTATATGTACAACTCACAAAGACTTGAACGTGATGCTGAAAAATACAGTAATGCGTCCGTCGTTGATTACTACGAGCAGATTTGTTCATATCTGAAGACCAACTGACAAAAGACAATATTCGAGATGAGGTTGACATCTATGGGTTACTATTCTGAACTATCGATAGAAGGCACCTATCACGAAGGTCATAGCTACCCATCACCCGAATTGCAGCTGAAATGGAGAATTGAAGATCTGCGGAGCAGATTGGAGGACATCTCCACAGGAAATTACGGAATTACCGCACATAGCTTTATGGGTTGTCGGTCCTCCAGAGATGATCTGGCGTACACTCCGCCCGAATACTTTTCCAGAGAATCCGATATAATGGATGCCCTTGCTATTGCCGAAGAAAGCCTGGCCGAAATGGAAGCCGAAGAAGCTGAACTGCGTGAGATCGAGAAAAGTAAAGTAAACACAGAGGAGTATCCGTGGCAACTTACTATTGAGGATATTCTTCAAGCCAAAATCGAGTCACTTGCTCAACATGAAGAAAAACTGAAGACAGCGGCGTAAAGCGCAAGCGCTGGAGAAAAAGAACACTTTACCGTATATGAGAGTTGCCGGATCAACCGACATAAAAATAAAGCAAAAATGAAAGGAGTTCAAACTATGGCCTATTTTAATCCTAGGGACTATTTCCCGACTCTGCAGGAGTGGATTCGTTACGGATGTGACATTACGTGGGATGACTACAGCATCATGAAAAACCACGGTGACTATGTCCAGCTTATGTTCCCGTCCTCTGCTGCTAAGGGGCACGACACCTATGACCTCTACAACGATGACAGCGGGCGCATGACGAAGGCTTACGGGCATCCCGGCAATGCCGGATTTGAGGGATGGAAGTACTATTGATTTCGATAATGCATGTATATCCTCTCTAATTTATGGGTATCGTGCGCCAGCAAGTATCTCCATAATTAGATAATTTGCAAAGATGAGGTGCGATTAATTGATTGCACCTCATCTTTGCCTTGTGGATATCCTCTTGTAATTACCTTAGAAATGAGTATAATAGCATTATGGGATTTGAAATCCCGCATAAAAACAGAGGTGCTGATATGAGAACGAAGAATCAAGAAACTCTGGACAGGATATTGAAGTTCGTCAACAAGTATTATCAGGAGCACCACAGCTCTCCTACGATCAACGATGTTGCTGAAGGTGTCGGCGTTGCCAGATCCACTACACATCGCTACCTTCAGGAGCTGAGTGATCGCAACCTGATTGACTACAGCAGAGGTATCTTGTCTGCTCCCCAGAGCGCCAAAATGAAAACGGCCTATGTATCCGCCCCGTTAGTAGGCTCTATTCGCTGCGGCAATCCGGAGGATGAGGAAGAGTCGATTGAGGAGTATGTCAGCCTCCCGGTCTCTATGTTTGGCAAAGGAGATTTCTACATTCTCCGTGCCAAAGGCGATTCCATGGTGGATGCCGGAATCGACGAGGACGATCTGCTTGTTATCGAACGCAATTGCCCTGCTCTCGAAGGGGATATAGTCGTTGCGCTGGACGAGGACAACCAGAATACGCTGAAGCGATATGCCGGCTACGACGAGGACAGCGGGTATTACATCCTCGAATACGAAAACGAGGCTCGATACCCTGGCAAAACAATAAAGGTGCGGAGCTTTCAGGTACAAGGTGTTGCTCGGCACGTAATCAAATCACTCTAAACAATAATCTTGATTCGATGGGAGATGTGTTGTTTTGAATGCAAAAGATGTGAAATGCCCGATTTGCGGCACAGTCAACAGGAGTCTCGATTTAGATGAGACCGACGGATGGATGGAATGCGAGAGTTGCCATAACGCTGTTCAAATATTGAAGTACGCTAAAAGCAGGCGTGTTCCAGTATATCAGATGGCAGATTGCAATCTCCTTGTTCCGTTGAATAAGAAAAGATAGAAGGAGAATGGCGATGCTGGAGGATTGGACGATTTACTCTTGGTATTGCCCAAACTGTAAGACGCAGGTAGCGGGGCTAAAAAACAAGAAAAATCAAATCAGAGTTATTTGCACGAAATGCAGTGCCGAAATGGTCCGCACGGTAGTGGGCAGAAGGCACGATGTGATTGACATATATGCACCGATTGGAATGGAGCATAGTGACTTGGAATTGAGGGAGCATTGATATGACGATGTTAGAGGCTTTTGTAAAAGAGCGCAACGAGGCGCTGTTCAGCCTTGACCGAAAGAAGATTGAGGCCTACATGATCAAATATGGAGAAACGGAAATTGCGCAGACACCCGATGTCGTTTTCTGGGCATCCGTGTACAAGGCCATTTGCGGCATCAAGGATGCGCCGGAAGCCATTGTGAATAAGGTAACAGCATGGCTGCACGAGCATGGCATGAGCCCTAATCTGGCGGGATGATAATCCCCCCATTGATCTGCCTGAAGAACATCGAAGCGAGTTCCTATAACAACTGAATCAACGACATCACGACGGAACGGTCGGGCTGAAACAGGGCCGCATTAAATCCGCTTCCAGGTCACTTGATCGTGGGCAGCAGCCCGAACATGAACCGGTAGTTATTCCAGACATACGTGAGAGGCCACCGGCAAGGTAAGACACTATAGTTCTATCTATAGGTCTGCCTTGTCGGTGGCCTTTTTTTGTTTTTTACCGACATCACAAATACATATTCGCAGCCTGAAGTACAAGGGCCAAGGATACAAATACGCTGATTTCAAACTCTTTTGAAAAAGCAGTATGGGTACCCTTAGATTTCTGCGCCCTTTTTCAGGCAGGCAGCATCGGGAGTCCTTTTCGCCAGCGTAGTTGTGTCCTTTGGACCGCAGCAGGCGGAAAGGACTTTTTATGTGCGACCAGTGGCTCTGCTATATCGCTGAATACCCGTGATCTCTGAATTTTTGACTTTCACCCAAATTCAAAAATTCAAAGGAGATCACGGCATGAAAACATTAAAGGAGTTCGATTACGACCTTTGGGCAATCGAGGAAAACGGAAGAAAGAGGTATTTCGCCAGAATCAAGGCCACCGGCGAGGAAACGGAGGTCAGCCTTGAGGTGATGCGGCTGCTGCTCCGTCAGGAAAAGCAGATGCGCCGGGAGTACGCAAAACAGCAGACCCTCGGGCCGGTTCTGAGCCTTGACGCCATCCGCGACGGCGGAAGCATGGACGAGTCCGCATGGCTGCTGGATGTGCGGCAGCGCATCGACTACGAGGTGCTCACGGCAGAACTCACAGACGCATTCTGCAAAACGCTGACGGACAGCCAGCGTTCGATCTTTCAGGAATGCCTCATCGAGGGGAAAAGCCAGACTGCGTATGCTGCGGAGCACGGCATGACCAGGCAAAGCGTGCATGACGCAATTGCACTGATCCGCAAAAAAGCAAAAATATATTTTGCGTGATACCTGACAAAGGGCAAAAAAATGTCCATTGAAAGGTGAGAGGACAAATCTCACCGCAAGGGATACGGAGATTCAGTTTTCTCAGAGCCGCAAGGCTCAGCGAACCTTGAAAACTGAATATCCAGGCATCAGGCACATTCCCAACGCTATGGGCTGAACCCCTGAGCCGCTTTCGTGAGTGCGCCACGACCTCAGAAATGAGCGAGCGATACAACTTACACGATAAAAGCCGGGCTGCTCCCGGTGGAGGCGACGACAGGTGTTGGGGACAATGATACTTCCGTAATTCGCGGCCCGGCCACAAGGAAGGCGGGGAGGTTCGATTCCTATGGAGCGGTGCAGCACACCGCCGCCTGATGCTCTCCCTGCTCTCGGGGCGTCGAGGACAAATTGAGAGCGTACATACCCGAAAAACCAAAATGGCAAAAGACAAGGAGACGCAATATGAACGCACAGGACAGATACAACAACGAGAGATATACGGATATGACCTGCTTTCTCGCTTTGAGGAATATCGAAAGAAAGGAACGGAGAAGCCGCATGAAGGAAAACTGGATTTACCGCAGGGGCGACGTGTACCTTGCCAACCTCGACCCCTACATAGGCTCCGAGCAGGGCGGCACCCGCCCTGTGGTCGTCCTGCAAAACAACACCGGCAACTACTACTGCCCCACGCTGATCGTCGCGCCCATCACGTCCAAGTCCGGCAAGAAGCCGTCCCAGCCCACCCACTACTACGCCGAGCGCATCCGTGGGCTGGAGCTTCCCGGCATGGCGCTGCTGGGGCAGATCAAGACCATCGACAAGCGGCGCGTGAGGAAGTACCTGGGCAGAATGACCCGACAGCAGATGGATGAGATCGGGGAGGCCATCGAAAACGCCCTCGGGCTGTACGTTCCCGAAGAAATGGAGGCTCCATGATGAATCCCGTATTGACCATCGACCCTGAATTTGAGGCAAAATGCCCGCCGCTGACCGGGGATGAGCTTTCCCAGCTGGAAGAAAACATCTTGGAGGAAGGGCTGGTGCTCATGCCCCTCATTGTCTGGAACGATACGATTGTGGACGGTCACAACCGCTACCGTATCGCGCAGGAGCATCCGGGCATCGAGTTCCGCACCCATGAAAAGCAGTTCAACAACCGCTACGAGGCCCTTTCCTGGATTTGCAAGAATCAGCTTGGGCGGCGAAATCTGACACCCCAGCAGAAGAAATATCTCATAGGCGAACGGTATGACGCTGAGAAAAAAGCACACGGCGGAGACCGTAAAAGTGGGCAGGTAAAATCAACGGTTCAAAACGAACCGTTGATTTCTTCACACATGACCCGTGCTCAAATAGCTGAGGATACAAAAACGAGCGAGAGCTATGTTATGCGGGCAGACCTATACGCCAAAGGCGTAAATGCCGCTGAAGAAGTGCTTCCGGGCATCAAGAATGACCTGTTGCTCGGAAAGTTTAAGCCCAGAGAAACCGATGTGGCGGCTGTCGCCCGCGCATCTCCGGAGGAGCGCCGGGAAAAAGCGGAGCAGCTCAGGGTGATCCCGGAAAAGAAGCCCAAAGCAGATAAGGAGTCTGCCCGGAGCGGCACAAAGCACCGGCAAGAGGTTTATGCGACTATCGACAAAAGCTACGAGGATATGAAGGACTCCAAGCGCGTCACGGAGGATTCGGCACTGGTAAGTCTGCGCTATACGGCGCGGAACATGGTCGAGACATGCGACGTGCTTTTTACGAACTTCCCCGGTCTATTGGAAAAGCCGGACTACAAAGATCAGGTCATTGAAATCATGCAGGAGCCAAAACAATACATTCTCAAATTGGAAGGAGAAACAGACAATGAACAGCATTAAGACACTCTACAAGCTGATGGAGGTCAGCAGCCGGGATTTGGAGATTCCCGATGCGTACCAGCGCAAGCTGAACACCGAGCGTGTGGCAAAGATCGTGGCCGGGTTCAATGAGCGTATCGCCAACGAACCGAAGGTTAGCTTTCGTGACGGTCACTATTATGTGTTTGACGGGCAACATACTATTGTGGCGCGCAAGCACATGAACGGCAACAACGACCTGCCGATCCTCTGCAAAGTGTACTATGGCATGACAGAACAGGATGAAGCGCTGCTGTTTGCTATGCAGACAGGCGATTCTGCGGCTCTTACCCCCAGCGCCAGGCTCCGCGCCAATCTTCGCGGAGAGGATAAGGCATCGGGCGAGTTCTATGCCGCCACCGAGGAAGCGGGGCTGCATATGGGCTTTGAGCGGGGCGGCGGCACGGGACGCATCCTCTGCATCAATACCGCCTTTGCGGAGTTCAGGCGCGCCGGGGCGGAGCTTTATAAGGAAGCGCTCACCATCCTGCTGGAAGCCTGGGGCGGCGACCCCGATTCCCTCCGAGCCGAGGTGATTCAGGGCATCGTCCACTTCGTGGAGCTGTACCACGGCGAGTACGACCGGGAGCGGCTCATTTACGGCCTCCGCGCCTACGAGCCCAAGTTCATCTACGCAGCGGGCAAGGCGGAAAAGGAGCTGCGGGGCGTAAAGCGCTACATCAACCTGTTCTACCGCATCTACAACGGCAGGCACAAGCATTCGACCCTTCCCATGAAGTTCTAAGGGAAGGCAGACCGCAAGAGAAATCGTGCGGTCATTTACATACAAAAACAACGCATAGGAATGGAGGTGCGAAACATGAACTCTGAAACCACTACCACGCTATCCCAGCGTGATGCTTACAAGCTAATGCTGAAAGAGTATCCGGATGTCATGGATATCGCTCAGATGTGCCAGATACTTGATGTCAGCACGAAAACGGGGTATCGACTGATACGAGAAGGCAAAATCTGCTGCATAAAAGTAGGTCGCGCCTACCGTATCCCCAAAGCACATCTTTTTACCTACTTATGCATCGGCTGTTGACTGCATGGAGAAATAAATCCGATTGGCGGCATCCTTTCCGCATCAGTTCGAATGATTTATACTGTTCTCAGGTCAACGGCAGGTGTTGCCCACAACAAGAGAGGAGGATATCTTATTATGGTGGCAGGACACCTTCGTGAGAAAAAGGGCTATTTTTATGCCGTACTAAACTACACAGACGCACACGGAAACCGCAAAACAAAGTGGATCGCAACAGGGCTTGCGGTCAAAGGCAACAAGAAACGCGCCGAGGCGTTCTTACAGGAGCAGCGGCGCAGTTTCCAGGAAGATGTGCCGATTACAGGAGACGTTCTTTTTGCAGACTTCATGGAACAATGGCTTACGGTAATAAAGAGTTCCGTGGCGGTGACAACTTTCGCCTCATACTCCAATATGGTCAAAAAAGTAATCGTGCCGTATTTCAGAGAACGGCAGATTGCATTGCAGGAGCTGTCGGCAAAACACATCCAGGATTTTTACCTGAAGGAACTGGAACGTGTGAGCGCGTCCTCGGTTATTCATTATCACGCAAACATCCACAAGGCGTTGAAGTATGCTGTCAAGCTCGACCTAATCTCCAGTAATCCTGCCGATAAGATCGAAAGACCAAAGAAGGAGCGTTTTATGGCAAACTTTTACGATGCCGATGAAGTGAACAGGCTTTTTGAAATCTCCAAAGGCACCAAACTTGAAATCCCCATTCTCTTTGGTGCTTTCTATGGGATGCGGCGCAGCGAGACCCTCGGTATGAAATGGGATGCCATCGACTTTGAGCGCGACACAATCACCATCCGGCATACGCTTACAACCGTTGCCCTTGATGGAAAGCGTATTACGGTCGCAGAAGATCGGACGAAAAATAAGTCCAGCATGAGAACGCTGCCACTGGTTCCTTTCGTAAAGGAACGGCTTCTGGAGCTTAAAGCAGAACAGGAGGAAAACCGGCGTTTATGCGGGCGATCCTATGTGAAAGATTACACGGGCTATGTGTGTATCAATGAAATCGGAGATATCATCAAGCCTAATTATGTTTCCTGCGGATTCCCGAAGCTTCTGGAGGAACACGGATTGCGCAGAGTGCGCTATCACGATTTGAGACATAGCTGCGCCTCGCTGCTTCTCGCCAACGGCGTTCCGATGAAGCAGATTCAAGAATGGCTCGGGCACAGCGACTTCTCAACTACGGCGAACATTTAC
>ERZ791718.678-NODE-678-length-16388-cov-4.113513_pt1 | contig 16388 bp, 15 predicted proteins | sample MGYA00510349_ERZ791718 | MGnify/ENA primary metagenome ERZ791718 (study PRJEB30046, sample SAMN00715136) | human gut metagenome | study: EMG produced TPA metagenomics assembly of the A metagenome-wide association study of gut microbiota in type 2... | reverse complement strand
CCCGGCGGGTGGTGTGGGGGAGGGGGTGGGGGGCCCTTTTTTACATAAATACGCCTTATCGTCCCGTCATTCGACGGAAAACGTCTCTCCGAAGACGGAAACGCTGCTCACCGTTTCCGGGTCAAGAATTTCGTCCATTCGGAAGCAGTAGCGCCCGCGCTTATCGGCATAATTCGTTATAAGGAACAACCAGTCCGCCGCGCCGACCGTTTCGCCGTTTTGCAGCGTCACCTCGGGAGCGATGCTCTCCTTCCCGTCGTCGCTGTAGATGGGCTCAACTGTTTCTTTCAGATCATCCGTTCCCTGCTTGATCTCGCAGGTCAGCGAGAGCGGCGAGACGTAGAGCGTCGTCAGCACAGCGTTCTTTCCCTCGATCTCGATCGGCTCATTCACCGTGCACAGGCGTCCCGGATCAGTCTCCGGCAGAGTGAATGTGCAGCTCCAGCGCCCGGGAACGACAAGCTCTTCCCCCCAGTTGTCCCGATACAGGCCATCGAGCGTCAACTTCACCTTCGCACCGATGAAGTTGAATTCTCCTTTCAGAGAATGGATCGTCATCAGGATCGTGGCATGGCGGCCCGTCTCATTTTCCGTGCTGCTTGGCAATACCTCCCAGCCAATGCCGTAGGTCTGCATTTTCACTCCGTCCCTGGACGTTGCGGACACGCTCCGATCGAATGCGTAGTAGTCCTGATCCAGCACTGTCCCCTCCGGCGCGGTAAAGTCGATAAGGACCGCCGCACAATAGCGGTCGGCGATGACCTGCTCGATGCGCATCACCGCGCCGCTGTCCCGCTTCACAATGTTCATCGGGACCGCCGCAGTCGAGAGGAACTCTTCCTGCTCCGCCGTTGCTCCAAAGTACTCCGCCAACCGCTGATCCAGTCCAAGCGCCGCTGCAGCTGCCGCCATGCAGCACAGGATCGCGATGACCGCCGCAAGCACCGCCGTCGTGCGCAGGCGGCCTCTTCTTTTTGTCTTGTGCGTCATGTTCATTACCTCCGAAAGTGTGTCTTCGGAGGCGTGAAGCGCGGAGATCGTCTCCTGATATAGGTTTTCGTCAAACATCGTTGTTCGCCTCCTGAAGATCGGTTTTGAGCTGTTCCCGCCCGCGCCGCAATCGGGTGCGGACGGTCGCGTTGGGAATGCCAAGGAATTGGGAGATCTCCTCGCAGGAGTAGCCCTCGTAATAGTGCAGAAAGATCGGCACACGGTATTTCTGCGGCAGCGCCATCACGGCATGAAAGAGCTCGCTGTGCTCCGGCGTTTTGAACGCAAGCTGTTCGGCATAATCATCGATCGCCTCCGTCCGCTTCCACGGAGAGAGGAACGCCCGCTTGCACTCGTTGACCGTAACACGGATGAGCCAGTGCCTGACGTGGTCCTCGCTCTCAAACGGTTTGTCCGTGCGGTAGAGCTTGAGCAGCACCTCCTGCGTGATGTCGTCCGATTCCGAGCGGCTTTTGGTGTAGTGGAGCGCCAGACGGAACACCGTGTCCATATACTTTTTTGCAAGATACGCAAACTGTTCTTCTGTCAGCATAGGATTCTCCTTGAAAGGCCTTTCACCTACTATATCATTCAGGCTGCGGAAATGTTTCACATTTGAAAAGATTTTTTGAAACGGCCCTGCATTCTGACGCAAGCGAAAAAAGAGGGGAATTTTTATTAGGAAAGCTGTTCGTAAAGCGCAAAAAATAACACTGCTTTCTGATCTCTAAAAAATCTATTTCTCTACCACCCCAAAGAATCTAATGTAAAAGAAAAAACCCAAGGGAAAAAACCCTTGAGTTTCAACACTTTGGTGCGCGAGGCGGGACTTGAATATCAGCACAAGTGTTTTTAGCAACTTTTCTCATACAATTACGTGTTAAATAGTCTGAAATGTAAAACAATCTGTATCAGTCAGTCCGATTGTTTTATAGAAGATGACCCGCTAAAGGGTCAAAATAAGGGTCAAATTCAGGCTCACGAAAGGACGATCACATAATGGAAATTACATACAGCAAGTATGGAGAGTACTACCTGCCGGATCTGTTGGTATCCTGGGAAGGACCGACTTACGGACGCTTTGGCCGGATGCGGCTCAAGTATCTGAAAGAGCATCGCCGAGTGACTTATATCAATTTGAAAACCCACGGTGAGCTGACGCATCACCTCAACGAGATCGACCGTGAAGCAAACGAGATGCTGCGGCTGCTAATTGAGCAGATGGCACAGGCGCAAGGTATCTCAGAGCAGTTGAAGGAAGAGGATCAAATGGCGTGGGTCGGCGCAATGAACAATATCCGCAGCGCAGCAGAAGAAGTCGTATTACGCGATATCATAAACAAATAAAGTAATAATACGCCGGAGGAAGGGTGTTTACCACCCTTCCTCCCATTCGTCCCAGGCCTCGTCGAGGTCTTCATAGTCCCCGTCTTCATATAGATCTTCAGGATCATCGTAGTCTTCCCGCAGACTGGAACCACTGCCGGGACCGGTATCGGAAGAATTTCCTGAATCGGTAGTCTGTGTCTCACCTTTCTGTCTGGGGTAATACTGTGAGAAGGACTTCAGCATAAATTCGCTGTCGTTTTTCCACTGAGCACACATACCGGCGGCGATGATCTCGCCGTTTTCATCGTACCAGTAGACATTAAAGTATTTTTGCCCCAGCTCCAGCTTGTCAAAGTTCTTACAGTCAAGCCTCTTGTCCGGAACACCCAGTGTAGTGTATTTTAGGCAGCGCACCGGCATTCCCTCAACAGGCAGTTTACCAGAATACCGTTCTTTTTCCGTTTGTTGCGCGTCTACTTCTTTGACTTTTTCCTCATTAACTCCGCTATTTTGGGTTTTCAAATCCGTGCTATTCGTCGCCGGCGGCGCCGGCTCGTCATGACTTTGAACGGTGCTGTTCCAACGGAGGCTGGCAAATATCCCGACGCAAAGCATCACAAGCACAGCAAAAGCAATGATCACTCCGCCGCTGAGCTTTTTCCGCTCCGCCGAGACAGCTTGCGGCATGTCCGTTTTCTCAGCATCGGAAATCTTCTCAGTGTTCTCCTGTTCCGATACTGTCTCTCGGCTGCGCGCTACACACAGTTCCTCAAACTCTTGATAAGGGACTTCCCACTTTTTTCTCGGAAAGTGGTTTCCTCCCAACGCCGCCATAAATCGCGCCATGAGTTCCGGTCTTCCCGACTCCGCCGCGGCATCTATCAAGTGATATTGCTCCGCACCGACATAGGCGCTTTGAAAAATGCAGCAAACCAGTTTTTCATTCCTTGCCAGCTCGTCTAAAAGAGTTTCACAAAAATCATCCTCACCGTAGGGGCAGCAGGTGTGCAGCAGCCATTCTGCCTCCCGCGGAGATTTTAATCTACCCCCTGCCGTGCGCAGCAGTGTCCCCCACATAGCGATGCCCGTCTCTTGCTTCTCGTCGTAGGCTTGCTCAATGATCTCCGATGCACCCATAGCTGAAAGCTCATCCATGTCCCACGCACTAAGGTACTCGGAAATTTTTCGCAGCAGCAATGCCGTATCAGGATCAGCTGTCGCCGCAAGGCCCTCCGGCGTCAGTTTGGGAACTTCTTCCACGTCTACCGACATTACGATTTTGGGCCGTCTCGGCAGGTTGCCGCTGTCGCCGCAATAATGGCACTCCCACCAGGTCCCATGCGTCGTTGCCGGATTTCCGCACCATGGACAACGCATACTGACACCTCCCTTTTCCCAGCATACCATGCCGCGCCGCATTATGCAACGCCGAGATACTTCTCAAAAAAACCGGACAGTCGCCGAATGATACCCTGTTTCTTCTCCGTGCGGCTTCCGCCGCCAAAGCGGGAAACCGGCGGCATGATCCTGTCAAAATCCGTTCCCGTCGTCTTCAGTGTACCATCTCGGAATGAGTTATCAATAAAGTGCTTGGCTTCATCCGGCTTCAGTTTTTCCTCTGCGATGATCTGGTCAAGATCCTGCTCTTTCTGCTTTTCCACATAAATGCGCCAATCCCGGTCCACCACGGTCGAAGCATTGACTGTCTCAATGAATCCCTGAATCAGGTCCTTTTTGCTGCGAAGCTGAATGCTGGAGTCGATTGCTCTGTCAATGGCTCCGAGTATTTCTTTATCCTTGCAGTTCGACGCATGATATTTCCCGACCAGCATAAGGATATAGTCAATATTGATCTCGACCTGACGGATCAACTCGATCTCGAACTCGATATCATCGTTGATGTTTTCCTTGTCGCCGTCGATTTTAGGACGATACTTTTGATAGAGATCAATATAGACACTTTGATAGTCCTGAAATACTCGCTCTGGCAACAGCTCGTTGCCCGCAAAGCGGTCAAACGTGCTGAGGATATTTTTTAGCCGTAATATCTTGCCGTAGAGCTTGATATAATCTTTTTCATTCTGCTCTCCAATGATTGGCTCGGCGATTGGAAACTTTTCCGTTAATTCATCGACCAAGTCCTGATACCCCGGTACGTCCTTCCCTTTGTCGTCTGTGTAGCCTGAGTAATAGGAATCATAATCCTTCAACAGCACGATACTGTTCGCTTCTTTATCTCCAAACAGTGCGATCGCATCCTCAGTCGCCTGCTGCAAGTCTCTAAAGCAAACGATATTACCGAAGGTCTTAACGGAATTCAAGATTCGGTTCGTGCGGGAAAACGCCTGGATTAACCCATGCATTCTGAGATTCTTATCTACCCACAGCGTATTCAGCGTGGTCGCATCAAAACCGGTCAGAAACATATTGACTACGATAAGAATATCAACCTCGCGGCTTTTCACCCGCATGGACAGATCCTTGTAGTAGTTCTGGAACTTATCCGCCGAAGTGTCAAAGTTTGTGTGGAAGTCCGTGTTGTAATCCGCGATAGCACCATCCAGAAAGTCCCTTGACGTCTTGTCCAATGCTTCCGTATCAAAGCCCTCTTCCAGCATCACATCTTCCGGGTCTGCCTCATTTGCTGCAAAGCTGAAAATGGTAGCAACCGTCAGCTCGCGCTGCTGTTCAGCAAGCTGGCGCTTGAACTCCGTGTAATACTTCATCGCCATCGGTATCGAACCGACGGCAAAGATAGAGTTGAACCCCGCCGTGCGCTGTCCTTTGAGGGTATAAAAGCTGTTGCGCTTTGTCTTCTGGTCGAAGTGCTCCAGCGTGTAGCGGACGATCTCTTCAATGCGCTTTGGCGCGCCCATTGCCTTTTCAATGTCAATGGCTCTCACTTGCGCCTCTTTGATGTTGGCTTTTTCTCTCACCGTGTTGACGTAGTCGATGCGGAAAGGCAGCACATTGCCGTCATTGATGGCGTCCACGATCGTATAAGTGTGAAGCCTATCGCCAAAGGCCTGCGGTGTAGTACGCATATTGGGATCTCCGCTGGAACCGGCATTGACTGCAAAAATCGGCGTACCCGTAAACCCGAACAGGTGATAATTCTTGAACGCCTTGGTGATAGCCTGATGCATGTCGCCGAACTGGCTGCGGTGGCACTCATCGAAGATGATGACAAAATGCTGCTTGAACGCGGGATGCCCTTTGTTTTTACGCACGAAGATATCGAGCTTCTGAATGGTCGTGATGATGATATGTACGTCAGGGTCGCCCATCTGCCGTTGGAGGACGGCGGTGCTCGTGTTGCTGTTGGCCGCTCCCTTTTCAAAGCGGTCATACTCCTTCATCGTCTGATAGTCGAGGTCTTTTCTATCCACTACGAACAGCACCTTGTCGATATACGGCAGGCGGGACGCCAACTGCGCTGTCTTAAAAGAGGTCAGCGTCTTGCCGCTGCCGGTTGTGTGCCAGATATAGCCGCCCGCTTCAATCGTACCGCCCTTCTTGTAGGTCGACGAAACCTCGATGCGGTTGAGGATGCGCTCCGTCGCGGCGATCTGATAGGGGCGCATCACCAGCAGAAGGTTTTCCGCCGTGAACACGCAGTAGCGAGTCAGGATATTCAGCAGCGTGTGCTTGGCAAAAAACGTCTTGGTGAAGTCGACCAGATCAGGAATGACCTTGTTGTTGGCGTCTGCCCAGAAAGAGGTGAACTCAAAGCTGTTGCTGGTCTTTTTGCTCTTGTTCCGCCCCTCGCTCATCTCCTTGACGTGGCTGCTTCGGGTGGTGTTGGAATAATACTTCGTGTGCGTGCCGTTGGAAATGACAAAGATCTGCACATACTCATAAAGACCGCTGGCCGCCCAAAAGCTGTCCCGCTGGTAGCGCTTGATCTGGTTAAACGCCTCGCGGATGGCCACGCCCCTGCGTTTGAGCTCGATATGTACCATGGGCAGGCCGTTGACCAGCACCGTCACGTCATAGCGCACATCGTGCGCGCCCGCGCCCTCCTCATACTGGTTGATGACCTGAAGGAAGTTATTGTGAATATTTTTCTTGTCGAGCAGATAAATATTTTTCGACGCACCGCTGTCCTGCCGCAGCACCTGCACATGGTCGCTCTGGATCTTGCGCGTCTTTTCCATGATGCCCTCGTTGGCGCTGGCAATGCAATCCTTGAAGAAACGCTCCCACTCCGCGTCAGTAAAGGTGTAGTGATTCAGCTTTTCCAGTTGGCGGCGCAGATTGGCGATGAGCGCTGCCTCATCGTGGATGGTCAGGTATTCATAGCCCTGCGCGGTGAGCATGCGGATGAACTCGCGCTCCAGCGCGGCCTCGCTCTGGTAGCTCTCCGACCGCCGCGTCTCCGGGGTATACTCCGCCACCACCGTACTCTCGCCAGTGGCGGCGATGAGGTTGTATTGGGACATAGGAAATCCCTCCTACTTTTTGTCGCTTCCTAAATCTTTACGCATGGCTTCATAGAGCCTGTCTATGTATGTTTTCAGTTTGTCTGCTGTAGGACAGTTTTCTTCTTTATACTTTTTTTCTTGGCTCTCAAAATATTCAATATCTTCGTCGTGAAAAAGTGGCATTTCAACTTCGTCGCCATCTTCGTCATATTCTATGTAGAAGTTTTTGCTGTCATTTCGAGGGTCATTTTGATTGCAGAAGCTCAAATAATTATCATATCTGTCAGCAATGAATTTGCAGAATTCGAGGTATGCTGTCTTTACGTTTTTTGACGCAAGAAGCTCGATTTGAGGTTTATATTTCAAGATAGAGTTGCGAAATTTGATGTCGAAAATTTGACTTGAATTATACATCAACGATTCAGCACGCCGCTGTACGTCTAAATATAGTGGTGCTCTTTTTTCTAAAATTGCTTTTTGCGTTTCTTTCCTGTAGGTTATTTTTGTGGTAATAAACGCGACTGCAACAGGAAGAATTCCAACGGTTAAAATTGTTTTTAGAACCTCCATGTTACCCCTCCAATTCCTTAAACGTCAGTAGCTTGCCCCGGTAGTATTCATACTGCTTTTGGCGAGCAGCAATCTCGGCGGGTAATCCAGATGTCAGGTCGTTGCAAAGGGTATCGAAGCGGTCAAGCTGATCAACAATGTAATTTTGTTCTTCTATCGGCGGGATTGAAAATAAAAACTTGCCAAACTTTACCATGTCGACAGAGGCGAAGTTTCCTTGATTCAAACATGATAGACAATACTCATCTAACAGGAAACAGTAATAAAACAAAAATTTAATGTTCACTCTTTCTTTGTATTCATCTTTCAGCATCAAATAAGTAAACCTTTGGTTGGCCAGTGATTCTACTGTAACCAACGCGTGCTCTCCTATCGTAGCAGATGTTGCAACAATAATTGAATTTACTGGAAAAGGTTTCCCCTTTATTGCTTTTAACGATACAGTTTGAATTGCTTGATCAAGTATTCTCCCATTTTCTCGAATATCTTCCATACGAAACCACGGAATTGTCCCATTACTCCAGAATTCAGGCTTTGCCTTTGAAGGGGTATATCCGTTTTGAGTATTGAATAGTTCTCGTAAAGGCACTTTCGGTACATCATCCCCAAATGTCAGCAGTTCATCCCGATAATGCTCATACTGCTTGCGGCGGGCGGCGAGTTCCGCCGTGAGTTCCGCCGTGAGTTCCGTGAAGTTGTCCAAAATGCGGACGATCTCCTGCTGGACAGGCAGCGGCGGGAGGGGGATCATTGTGTCTGTAAAATACTTAAAATGCCGTTCATAGTTGTTACGGCGGCAATAGCAGTTAGAAGCTGCATGAAACAAATAACGCGCAGAAATTGCAGTCTCATCAGTACGCAAAATTTTAAGCCCATCTGCACCTTGAACAAATGCAAAATCTACATATTTAATATGTTCACTATGGTCGCCAAAACATACATAGTTATCTTTTGGAATGTTCTCATCGTCTAAATTACAATAGCCTGATATGTATTCAACTTCCTGTGAAATAATTGGAGTTGAGCCGTTTACCAGATAATCGTTTCTTTTCACTTTAATCGATGGTGTAATAGTTGCAATTTTTTTCTGCTTTATTAACTGTCCAATGGTAATATGCTCTACACCATTCGGGCAACAAGTACAAACAAGTTCATCTAATTTATTCAAACTAATACGCCTCCATCATTACACCAGCCAAGAGCAGCTCTTGCACATCGAAACTCCCTTTTGTTCTTAATATTATCGAGAATTCCAACTACCAAACGGTACAATGGATCAAATTTTGCCAACCCTGCTGCTTCATCGAAATTTCCATGAACAACGCCGCTCAATTCTCGGTACAATCGATAACCATCCTGCGAAAACTCAATAGGTATAATAGCCTCTCTTTCATCTACACGCTTCAACAGTTCGAAGAAATTTTTCGGATTTCCATCCTCGTATTGGGGATATTCAAGTTCCAAGGCTGTTGCAGCTTGAATCGTAGCGACTTCAAAAGCTTTCCGAAGATAGACCAATGATCCTGCACCAAGCCCTGTTTCATAAGCACGAGCAGCTTTTTCGAGCAACAGCGAGCATGAACCATAGTCATGATTATTCCATTCAACCGCACTTGGAAGTTTTACTGTTCGCTTTATAATTCTGACTCTTGGGGCATGTCCAGAAATATCCCCATCAGCTTCAACGAGAAACCACGCCTCCACATTTGGCAAATCACTATAAGTTAAAATACAATCTATACTAATGATAGAGTCTCCAGCACAAACGCAAGAAATAGCCCCTTTAGAAAGGAAAGTTCTAAAGTCCTCACAATCTACACAATAAAAGTTTAAGGCAATCTGTCCAATGTCCAATCTAATCTGTTGGCCAGCACTACATTTCTTGCCTATTAAGAATCCATCCACTTGAGTAAACAGCGGAGAGGGATTCCTCGATAAAACATCTGATAGCCGCATACCTTACCCCTCGATCTCCGCCACGATCTTGCTGATCTCGTCTCTCAGCACCTGCTCCCGCGCGACAATCTGCTCGATCTCCGCGTTCAGCTGCACGATGTCGATGACCTCGCGGGTGTCCTCCTGCTCCACATAGGTAGAAACGGACAGGTTGTAGTCCTGCGCGCTGATCTCGTCGTTGGGCACCAGATGGGCAAAGTGCACCTTGTCCGTCCGCTCGGCAAACGCGGCCAAAATGGTCTCGATATTTTCCTCCGTCAGCTTGTTGCTGTTCGTGACCTTGACGCACTGCTTGCTGGCGTCGATAAACAGCGTGGCATTGTCCGCCTTTGATTTTTTCAGCACCATGATACAGGTGGCGATGGAGGTGCCGAAAAACAGGTTGTCCGGCAGCTGGATGATGGTGTCGATAAAGTTGTTGTCGATGAGGTACTTGCGGATCTTTTTCTCCGCCCCGCCGCGGTACATCACGCCGGGGAAGCAGACGATGGCGGCAGTGCCGTCCGTCGCCAGCCAGCTCAGCGCGTGCATGATGAACGCAAGGTCCGCCTTGGATTTCGGGGCCAGCACACCGGCGGGCGAAAAGCGCGGGTCGTTGATGAGGGTGGCGTTCTCGTCCCCCTCCCACTTGATGGAGTAAGGTGGATTGCTGACGATGGCCTCAAAAGGCTCATCGTCCCAGTGCTGGGGCGCGGTGAGGGTGTCCCCGTGGGCAATGTCGAACTTGTCATAGTCGATGTCGTGGAGGAACATATTGATGCGGCACAGGTTGTAGGTAGTGATATTGATCTCCTGCCCGTAAAAGCCCTGCCGCACATGATCGCGGCCCAAAATCTTAGCCGTCTTGAGCAGCAGCGAACCCGAACCGCAGGCTGGGTCGTAGACCTTGTTGATCTCCGTTTTTCCGTAGACGGCAATGCGCGTCAGCAGCTCCGACACCTCCTGCGGCGTGAAATATTCGCCGCCGCTCTTGCCCGCATTGGAGGCGTACATGCCCATCAGGTACTCATAAGCATCACCGAAAGCGTCGATGGTGTTGTCCTGATAGCTGCCCAGCTTCATATCGCCGACGCCGTTCATCAGCTTGACAAGGCGCTTGTTGCGCTCGGCGACCGTGCCACCCAGCTTGTTGCTGTTCACGTCCATATCGTCGAACAGGCCCTTGAAGTCGTCCTCGCTGTCGCTTCCCTTGGCAGAGTCCTCAATGGCGGTAAAGATGGCCTCCAGCGTCTCGTTGAGGTTTTCGTCTTGTGGCGCGTTCTTGCGGACGTTGGCAAACAGCTGACTCGGCAGGATGAAAAAGCCCTTGGTACGGATCAGGTCCTCCCTCGCCTGCTCGGCATCCCCATCCGGCAGATCAGCGTAGTCGAAGGCGGCATCGCCCGCCTCGCGCTCGCCTGCGTTGATGTAGTCGGCAAAGTTTTCTGAAATATAGCGATAGAAGAGCATTCCAAGGACGTACTGCTTAAAATCCCATCCGTCCACGCTGCCCCGCAAATCGTTGGCAATATTCCAAATCGTGCGATGCAGCTCCTCGCGTTCCTGCTCTTTTCTGTTATCTGTCATGGCAGCTCTCCCTTTTCTTTACACTAATAAGATTCTTGTTTCTTTTTCCTTGATATAATAAGAACTATATCATTTTTCTTATTTAGTGGCAAGTTTCTTCTTAGTTTTTAGTGAAAGTGATAATATTGCCTATACTATTGCCATGAGGTGAGGCAATATGGTCGGGGAGCGTTTAGCAGAAATTCGGAAGGATCACGATGATACACAAGCGGCATTAGCGAAAAAACTCAACGTCTCAGTGACTACCGTTCGCAGCTGGGAGCAGGAGAAAAGTTCCCCCTCTCACGATGCACTGGTTGCCATCTGTCGTCTATACCGCATCTCAGCAGATTATCTGCTGGGGCTTTCAGAGGTAGACCCTGCCTATGATCCCCGCGGAAATCAACAGCGCTTCACCGATGACGAGTGGGCCGCACTTCAGGAGTATGAAGAATTCCTGCTGTGGAAACGGCGGAAAAAAGCAAAGCAATAAAAAGACAGCCGTGGCATAAGCGTCACGGCTGTCTTTCTGCAACTATCGTTCTTGACTTTTCTCTTTGTCCTCAACTCTTTCCGTTAACTCAGACGGCAATTGCTTCAGCAGCTTTTCCGCCCGCTTGTAGCGCGTCTCCAGCACCGTGAGCTTTGCGCGCTGCTCAGCGCTTTTGCGGCGCTCGGCGGTCAGCTCGTCTCTCAGCGCGTCGTTTTCCTCGTCGCTGCATCGCTGCATGGAAAGCGATTGTGACACAGCTGCCTGCATCCGCTGAATTTCCGTCTGAAACGACTCCACCTCCGGCAGGAGCTGTTTGAGCAGCGCTGCCGCCTCCTCGCGCTTCTTGCCCGCGTTCAGTACATTGATGCCGTTCAAGGCTGCTTCCAGCCTTTCCAATTTGGCGTCCATCGCCGTGACTTTCTTGTACCACTGCGGCGTCAGGTGCCTGCGCTTGGTCTCCACGGCGGGCGCGCCGCGCTCCAGCTCCGGCCACCGCTCCGCCATGCAGGCGTAAAAGTCGTCCTGCCAGCGGATCATATTTTTCTTGTTGCCGAGAATTTCTTTGGCAGACAGCCGGTTGTCCTTCGTCAGTGGCACAAAGCACAGATGCAGGTGCGGCGTTTTCTCATCCATGTGCACCACGGCGGAAAAGATATTCTCCTCGCCCACGCGCTCTTTGAGAAAGCCGAGCGCCCGCTCAAAATACTCCGGCATTTCTGATTCATGTGCTTTTGCAAACTCCGGGCTGGTCGTGATCAAAGTCTCCACAAATTTCACGCTGTCCCTGCGTACCCGGCAGCCCGCCATGCTGATGCGGTGTCGGATCTCCTGCCCGTAGCTCCAACGCGGCGCGATCAAATGATAGTTCTGCACGGTGCGGCTTTTGTCGATATCGGGATTGCTGGCATACTCCTCCTTTGTCCTCTCGTGGTGGGCGTCAATGGATCTGGCGGCGCCGCCCTTTTGTTTTGCAAATCGTAAAATGGTATAAGCCATTACTGTTCCTCCTTTGTCGTGTTTGGGGACGAGGGAACGGAGAATCCCCATCACGACTTTCTGAAAAAGTGCGCCCGACAGATGACGATACCGTCATCTGTCGTTCTTCTTTTTCGGCCCGGTTCAAAATTACGGACCGGCCGCCGCCAGTCCGTGATTTCTCCCGTCCCCCGTCGTGATGGGTATAACACACTAGACTTTGTGCCAAAGTCCGTGTGCCAGCCGTTCCCTCTGGACTCCCTCAAGCGGTCATTTCCCGCCGCCTCACGTCACGGAAAATGACCTTATCGGTGTACGGTATGTCCGATAATGTACGGTATTTTGAGGGGATACCCCCACTCCCATTTTTACCGTACATACCGTACATTACCGTACACCGTCCCACCGTAGCGAAAGGCTCTTGCCCTCTCTTGTGCGCTGGGCAACATAGCGAATGTTGTATTTCCGCAGCAGCGTATCTTGCCGCGCGTTCAGTGTCCGCACGATCCAGTTCGGCGTAAAGCTTTGGTTGCTGTCCATCTCAGGGAGACATTGCGCAAGCTCCGTCGCCGTGCCGTTCCACGACGGGTTTTCTTCGTTTACCAGCCGGGAAAGAACTTCGAGCAGCGGGCATGGAGGTTCTCTGTAAGGTTCTATTTCCGCCTCGAGCAGCTCCCAGCATAGATGCGCAGCAGCAAACCGGAGATGCAGTCGGAGCTGCGGCTGGTCACGCCCGACCACCTCCAAAACAGCGTCCGAGGCTGTGCGCTTATCTTTATGTAGGAGCAGCGCACCATCCGCCGCGCCCATCAAGCCATTGGTGCCGGAGATCATGTTGAACACATCCTCTGCGCCCTCCTTGCGCGTATGATGAACGACCAGCACGGTGACGCCGAAGGTATCGGAAAACTCCTTCAGCCTTGCCAGCGTATCGTAATCGGCGGCATAACTGCCGTTATCCGGCGTCCGTCCGCGCACCCGCTGCAAGGTGTCAATGATGATCAGCACCGTGTCCGTGTGCTCACTCCAAAAGTCGCTCAGCCGTTCCGTCAAGCCTTCGTCCAGTGTTTCGGAAAAGACGGAGAGGATCAAGTGCTCGCTGTCCTGCTCCGTCATCTGTGCCAGACGCTTCTGCAATCGCTCACAGGTATCCTCTAAGGCAAGATACAAAACCGTACCCTGCCGGGAAGAAAAGCCGAGGAAGGGCGTTCCCATGCTCACCTGATAGGCCATCTGCAAGACGAGAAAGGACTTGCCGATCTTCGGCGCACCGGCGAGGAGGTAAGTCCCCGCCGGCAGCAGTCCGTCGATGACCGCCGGACGGACACGAAAGCATGTTTCCATCAGCTCCGGCATGGTCATGATCTGGATCTTTCCAAACTGCTTGTGCGTTTCTTCAATGTCTGTTATACTGTCTGTGCGTGCAAGCGCAGACGGCTGCTCCCCATCTGGTGCAACAGATGGAATCGGGGCAGTCGTTTCTTTTTCAATTCGCATTCCCACCTCCCGTGTTCTGCTCGATCCAGTCGATGAGCTTGTCCTTCGGCACAAGCAGCCGCTTGCCAATGCGCAGCGTGGGAAAGGTCCTCGTGTTGAGGAGCTGATACGCTCCCGCACGCGAGATGCCCAGCGCCGCCGCAAGCTGATTGGCGTTCAGCACCGCGGGCAGATTTTCATAGTTGTTCATGTATGACCTCCTTCAAAAATTTCAGTTGACATTATGGACTATAAAGATTATAATGCACAATGTAACTATCGTGGTTTGATTGTATAATGTTGGTACGGAAAAGTCAATAGATAATTTCCGACATCTATTTTGATATATCTAACAGGAGGACAGCTATGGTCTTTCCCGAACACATGGAGTTCCGGTATTACATCACGCCGGAACGAAAAGAACACTTTGCGCTGTATGACAGGACATTCGGCAGCCGCATGACCTATCTGGAACTGACGCAGGCCCTCGGTCAATGTCTCGTCGATCTTTATGATACGGACTTTTATGACACCTACTGCACTCTTTCCGAGATTAACAAGCTGGTACGAGCGGAAAAGGACGAAGCTGCGTGGAGGAAGCTGCTGGAGCTGTCGATGCCGCTTTGCAAGGTACACCCTTTCTTCGGCCTGCTCGTGAAAGAGCTGAGCGAGCTGGAATCAGCATACGCACACGGTCAGGATGCCGATGCAGCGATTGTCCTTTCATTCGCCAAAGATATTGAAGCCATCGTCCGTGATGCAAAGGCCCTGATCGAAGTATACCTGGATGACCGGTACAAGCCGGACTACTCCACGGCAGAGCGTTACCGCGAGGCGCATTACGACGCACTGCTCCATTTCGACGATATGCGCTATGGCGAACTTGCCACAGAGGAGGTCATGCTGGACAGCCCTGCGTATGACAGCGCCTACCATTACAGCGTGGAGATACTGCGGGAGCGTGGGATCAAGACTGCGCTGCGTGAGGTGCTTTACCCAAACACCGTGCGCGACCTCTACAACTACTTGAAGGCGTACTGTCTCCGCCTGCCGCTGGCGATCCACAAGTGCAAAAACTGCGGCAGATACTTCGTTGTGACCGGCAACATCACGCAGGACTACTGTACGCGGTTGATGGAAGGCTCGGAAAAAACCTGCCGCCAGATGGGAGCGGTGGTGCAGTATCAGAGCAGGCAGATGAAGAACCCCGCCACAAGGGAGTTTACGCGCTCTTATAAGGCCCACAATGCCCGTGTGCGATACGGAACGATGGCCAAGGCAGAGTTCACCGCATGGTCGAAGACGGCGCGGGAAAAGCGCGATGCCTGCGTGGCAGGCAAGCTGTCCCTTGAAGACTTTGTGGCGTGGTTGGACAGCGACAAGCAGCGATAAAACAACGGACTGACCGTTTTATATTTCAGAGGAACAGGAGGTTATTTTGACGACCAAGGCAACAAAAAACGCCAAGGGCGGCGGCACCATCCGCAAGCGTTCAGACGGACGCTGGGAGGCACGCTACACCCTCGGCATTGATCCCAAGACGGGAAAGCAGATACAAAAATCGGTTTACGGCAAGACGCAGAAAGAAGTCCGCCAAAAGCTCACCGCCATCACCGCGGAGATCGACAGCGGAGTATACCAAGAGCCTTGTAAAATGATCGTGAATGAATGGCTTGATATTTGGCTGAAAGACTATCAGATCGGCGTCAAGGATTCCACAGCGTATCTCTACGAACGGCAGGCTAAGCTGTATCTGCGGCCTGCACTCGGCAATATTCCGCTTGAAACACTAAAGGCTCATATGGTCCAGCGCCTTTATAACTCGCTCTCGCAGGAACACGACGGACAACCTGCCCTAAGTGCTAAAACCATCAAGAACATTCACGGTGTGCTGCACAAAGCGCTCCAACAAGCCGTCCTTCTCAACTACATTCGTTACAATCCGACGACTGCGTGTGTTCTGCCCAAAATCGTCAAAAAAGAGATCCATCCGCTGACCAACCAACAGACCGCTCAGCTTTTGAATCTCCTAAAAGGCGGCAAGTATGAAATTCCGCTCACCGTTGATCTCTTCACCGGCTTACGCGAGGGTGAATTGCTCGGCCTGATGTGGGACTGCGTTGATTTTGAAAAGGGTACGATTCTCGTCAATAAGCAGCTCCGTAGAAGCCAGCGAAAGGGTGGGACTTATTACTTCTCCCCACCGAAAAACAACAAGAGCCGCACCATCACACCCGCACCGTATGTGATGAAGCTGCTGCAAGCGCAGAAGGTGCAGCAGGCCAGGCAGCGGTTGATGGCAGGCCCGGCGTGGGAGGACAGCGGCTTGGTGTTCACCAATGAGTTTGGACGCTATGTCTCCTACCGTGCGATCTTCGACTGCTTCAAGCGTATCGTGAAACGCATCGGCCTTCCCGACGCAAGGATACACGATCTTCGCCATACCTACGCCGTGAACTGCATCCGCGCCGGTGACGATATCAAAACCGTGCAGAGCAATCTCGGTCATGCGACTGCCGCCTTTACTCTTGATGTCTACGGTCATTTTACAGACGATATGCGCTCGGTCAGCGCGCAGCGCATGGAAGGCTTCATTACAAATGTTCTCAATTTATAAAGGGTACGATATG
>ERZ791718.677-NODE-677-length-16390-cov-4.582308_pt1 | contig 16390 bp, 10 predicted proteins | sample MGYA00510349_ERZ791718 | MGnify/ENA primary metagenome ERZ791718 (study PRJEB30046, sample SAMN00715136) | human gut metagenome | study: EMG produced TPA metagenomics assembly of the A metagenome-wide association study of gut microbiota in type 2... | reverse complement strand
CGACAGACTATACGGCCGAAATGGAGGTGTATATAGATGGGAAATTGCATGAGACCACTGCTTTGCCTCAGGAACTCAATCACCGGAAGTGCGAGTTGTTCTTCTGCTACGACTGTCCGGTGGGTAAGCACGCAGTGACTTTTAAATGGAAAAATCCCGTGTCCGGCGGAAAGATATGGATTACCGAAATTATAACCTATACAACGAAATGACAGCCATGAAAAAAAGAATGATTCTGGCAACCTTGTCTTCTTTGTTGCTATGTATGGCAGCTTGCAGCAATAAGCAGCTCCCCACAAGCGAGGATATCTTGACAGAAGCTCGTGCTGTGAAGACATTGAACGCTTATGATGAGATGAATTGTGTGGTGTATGATATGAAGGTAACTCCTGCCTCGCCTAAAAGTTCGATAGACCGTTTTGTCAGTGATGACTGTGTAGAAGGTGCAGGAAGTTTTGAAATCAGATACTCTTTTTCCGGCAATTCTTCCGAAGCGGAATCGGTGTATATCCAGCAAAGTGGTGGAGACTACCGCAGTGATTTATCTTTTCATCCTCTGGGACTTTCCATTTGGGTGAAGGGTAATAAGAACAACAAGGGTACATTCCGTTTTATGATAATTCAAGATGCAGGCATGTTCACCCAGGGGACACTGCACGACAAAGGGCGCTGGCAATTCTTTGAATATGTGGACAAAGAGGTGTTGACTCAAGAAGAGTGGACTCGGGTGGTGATGCCATACGAAGCCTTTACTTTTGTCAAGGGACATGATATGGGGGATAATAAACTGATGCTGAACCGCTTTGAGGGGTATCGGATAGAAGTAACCAATGATGAGGGTGTAATGTGTACCGGTTCGTTCTGCATTGACAATCTGGAGCAGTTGACTTCTTATGCTCCCGAGTTCAAAGGGGCTCCAAAGTTTTCCAGTGTGTTTATTCAATTGGACGGGGTATATGAAAACACCGATTGGGATAAGGAGTTTAAAGCAAGCCAAGAGGTGGGCATTGATACCTGGATTATACAGTATGCCGAGGGGTTCAATGACCGTGCAGAAGAAAAAACTTCTTTTGACGTAGTATTGAAAGCAGCTGGTGCAAACAAGCTGGCTATCGTTAAGTTAGTAAAAGAATTAACTGGTCTTGGTTTGAAAGAAGCTAAAGATATGGTTGACGGTGCTCCTAGCGCTATCAAAGAAGGAATCGCTAAAGCTGATGCTGAAGCATTGAAGAAACAGTTGGAAGAAGCTGGAGCTGAAGTTGAGCTTAAATAGTATTTATAACCTGGTAATCAGGTGATTTGGTTAAGAGTCTCCCTTAAAGGAGATTCTTAACCTTTTTGTGTCTATAATTTCAATAAGTTCAATAAATTCCTTACTAGATGTCTTCAACAGCTGAAAACCAAAGAGTTAATTTTGCTTCGATCAAAAATCAGTTCCCATATCCGGACTTTCTCGAAGTACAATTGAAGTCATTCCAAGACTTTCTTCAACTTGACACACCTCCTGAAAAGAGAAAAAAGGAGGGATTGTATAAGGTATTTGCCGAGAATTTTCCGATAGCAGATACGCGTAACAATTTTGTGTTGGAGTTCTTAGATTACTATATAGATCCGCCTCGCTATACGATTGACGAATGTATTGCTCGCGGGTTAACCTATAGTGTGCCTTTAAAAGCGAAGTTAAAACTGTATTGTACAGACCCTGATCACGAGGATTTCGATACAGTGATACAGGACGTATATCTGGGCCCGATTCCGTATATGACGGAAAGGGGTACTTTCGTGATAAATGGTGCGGAGCGTGTTGTGGTTTCACAATTGCACCGTTCACCGGGTGTATTCTTTGGACAAAGTACACATGCCAATGGTACGAAGTTGTATTCAGCGCGTATCATTCCTTTTAAAGGTTCCTGGATCGAGTTTGCAACTGACATCAACAATGTGATGTATGCTTACATCGACCGTAAAAAGAAATTACCTGTAACAACCCTTTTAAGAGCTATTGGTTTTGAAAGCGATAAAGACATTCTCGAGATCTTTAATCTGGCTGAAGAAGTAAAAGTTTCGAAAGCTAACCTGAAGAAGCTGATCGGTCGTAAACTGGCTGCTCGTGTTTTGAAGACTTGGGTGGAAGATTTCGTAGATGAAGATACCGGTGAGGTTGTTTCTATTGAACGTAATGACGTTATCATCGACCGTGAGTCGGTTCTCGATAGCGACAATATTGAGGCTATTCTGGAATCTGGCACGCAAAACATTCTATTACATCGTGAGGACCAGAATCTTTCAGATTATGCTATCATCTATAATACGCTTCAGAAAGACCCTAGTAACTCTGAAAAGGAAGCTGTCCTGTATATTTATCGTCAGTTGCGAAATGCAGAACCTGCAGATGAAGCAAGTGCCCGTGAAGTTATTCAGAACCTGTTCTTCTCTGAAAAGCGTTATGATTTAGGTGAAGTTGGCCGTTACAGAATTAATAAGAAGTTGAACCTTACTACCAGCGATGATATTAAGGTTTTGACAAAAGAAGATATAATTGAGATCATCAAATATCTGATTGAGTTGATCAACTCGAAAGCGATCGTTGATGATATCGACCATTTGAGCAACCGTCGTGTGCGTACAGTGGGCGAACAGCTGTACAACCAGTTCGGTATTGGTTTGGCTCGTATGTCTCGTACGGTTCGTGAACGTATGAATGTACGCGATAATGAAGTGTTTACTCCGATTGACTTGATTAACGCGAAGACTATTTCTTCTGTCGTTAACTCATTCTTCGGAACGAATGCTTTGTCTCAGTTTATGGACCAGACAAATCCACTGGCTGAAATTACGCATAAACGTCGTTTGTCTGCATTGGGACCGGGTGGTCTGTCTCGTGAACGTGCTGGATTTGAGGTTCGTGACGTACACTATACGCATTATGGTCGTCTTTGTCCAATTGAAACTCCTGAGGGACCGAACATCGGTTTGATCTCTTCTTTGTGTGTATATGCTAAGATTAACGATCTTGGTTTTATCTCTACTCCGTACCGTAAGGTTGTTGATGGTAAGGTGGACTTTTCTGAGGAAGGTTTACAATATTACACTGCAGAAGAAGAAGAAGAATTGACGATTGCCCAAGGGAATGCTCCATTGGATGATAACGGCAAGTTTGTTCGTGATAGAGTGAAAGCTCGTTTTGAAGCTGATTTCCCGGTCGTGCCTCCTACGGAGATCGATTTGATGGACGTTGCTCCACAGCAGATTGCTTCTATTGCGGCTTCTTTGATTCCGTTCTTGGAACATGACGATGCTAACCGTGCATTGATGGGATCTAACATGATGCGCCAGGCTGTTCCTTTGCTGCGTACGGATGCTCCAATCGTTGGTACAGGTATCGAAGCGCAGGTTGCTCGTGATTCACGTACCCAGATCATGGCTGAACGTGAGGGAGAAGTTGTATTTGTGGATGCAACTTGTATCAAGATCAAATATGACCGCTCGGAAGATGAAGAATTCGTAAGTTTCGAAGATGCGGTTAAGACATACAATATTCCGAAGTGGCGTAAGACTAACCAAAGTACGACTGTCGATCTGCGTCCGATCTGTCATCGTGGTCAGCGTGTGAAGGCTGGCGATATCCTGACGGAAGGTTATTCTACTCAGAATGGTGAGTTGGCCTTGGGACGTAACGTGAAAGTGGCATATATGCCGTGGAAGGGTTACAACTATGAGGATGCTATCGTTTTGAACGAACGTATGGTCCGTGAAGACTTCTTTACTTCAGTTCACGTTGACGAATACATTTTGGAGGTTCGTGAAACGAAACGTGGTATGGAAGAGTTGACTTCCGATATCCCGAATGTCAGCGAAGAAGCGACTAAGGATTTGGATGAAAGAGGTATTGTCCGTGTGGGTGCTCGTATTGAACCGGGTGATATTTTAATTGGTAAGATTACTCCGAAGGGTGAATCTGATCCTTCTCCAGAGGAAAAATTGCTTCGTGCAATTTTCGGCGATAAGGCTGGTGATGTGAAAGATGCTTCTTTGAAAGCAACCCCGTCTCTTCGTGGTGTAGTTATTGAAACTGCTTTATTCTCGAAAGCCATCAAGAAGCGTAAGTCCAGACTGACAGACAAGGCTATTCTTCCTAAATTGGATGAGGAATACGAAATGAAGATGGCTGACCTGAAGAACTTGTTGGTTGATAAACTGTTGGTTTTGACTAATGGTAAGGTTTCTCAGGGAGTTAAAGACTATATGAATACAGAGATTATTGCGAAGGGAGTAAAGTTCTCTCGCAAGGCTCTGGAAGAATTGGATTATAATTCTATCCAAGTAAGTAAATGGACTGCCGATGCTGATAAGAACGAACTTATCAAGCAGGTGATTCTGAATTATTTGAAGAAATATAAGGAACTGGATGCTGAGTTGAGACGTAAGAAATTTGATCTTACGATCGGCGATGAACTGCCTACTGGTATTGTTCAGATGGCTAAGGTTTACATTGCTAAGAAACGTAAGATCCAGGTTGGGGATAAGATGGCCGGTCGTCATGGTAACAAGGGTATTGTTTCCAAGATCGTCCGTCAGGAAGATATGCCATTCCTTGAAGATGGAACTCCGGTTGATATCTGTTTGAATCCGCTGGGTGTACCTTCTCGTATGAACTTAGGACAGATTTTTGAAGCTGTGTTAGGTTGGGCAGGCCGGACGATGGGGGTTAAATTTGCTACTCCTATCTTTGATGGTGCAACATTAGATGATATGAATGAATGGACGGACAAAGCCGGATTACCCCGTTACGGTAAGAGCTACTTGTATGACGGTGGAACAGGTGAACGTTTTGACCAGCCGGCTACAGTGGGTGTTACTTACTTCCTGAAGTTGGGTCACATGGTTGACGATAAGATGCATGCTCGTTCAATCGGTCCGTACTCTCTTATTACTCAGCAGCCTCTGGGTGGTAAGGCACAGTTTGGTGGTCAGCGTTTCGGAGAGATGGAAGTTTGGGCACTGGAAGCTTTCGGTGCTGCACATGTTCTTCAGGAAATTCTTACGATCAAATCTGACGACGTTGTTGGACGTTCTAAGGCTTACGAAGCAATTGTGAAAGGTGATCCGATGCCACAACCGGGTATCCCCGAATCTTTGAACGTATTGCTGCACGAGCTGAGAGGTCTTGGTTTAAGCTTTACTCTGGATTAATTCAAAAACAATATAAGTAGATGAGTTTCGGCTCATCTACTTACTCATTGATAACTCTTTATAAATAAAAAATATGGCCTTTAGAAAAGAAAACAAAATAAAGAGTAACTTTTCAAAAATAACCATCGGTCTGGCTTCCCCTGAAGAGATTCTTGAGAACTCTAGTGGTGAAGTTTTAAAACCGGAAACGATTAATTATCGTACGTACAAACCTGAGCGTGACGGTCTTTTCTGTGAGCGTATTTTCGGTCCTATCAAGGACTATGAATGCCATTGCGGTAAATACAAGCGTATTCGTTATAAAGGTATTGTCTGCGATCGTTGCGGGGTAGAAGTTACAGAGAAAAAAGTACGTCGTGAACGTATGGGACACATTCATTTGGTTGTACCTGTTGCTCATATCTGGTATTTTCGTTCCCTGCCCAATAAAATCGGTTACTTGTTAGGCTTGCCGACCAAGAAACTGGATTCTATTATCTATTACGAACGTTATGTCGTGATTCAGCCGGGTTGTGTAGACACTATTGCTGAATTGGACTTGCTTTCGGAAGAAGAATATTTGCAGATTCTGGATAACCTGCCAAAGGAAAACCAGATGTTGGAAGATACGGATCCGAATAAGTTCATCGCAAAGATCGGTGCTGAAGCCATCTATGATTTGTTGGCTCGTCTGGACTTAGATTCTTTGTCTTACGAATTGCGCCATCGTGCAAGCACAGACGGTTCGCAACAGCGTAAGAACGAAGCATTGAAACGTTTACAGGTTGTTGAGTCCTTCCGTGCATCCAGAGGGCGTAACAAACCGGAATGGATGATCGTGAAGGTTGTACCTGTTATCCCTCCAGAACTGCGTCCGTTGGTTCCGTTGGATGGTGGCCGTTTCGCTACTTCCGATTTGAATGATTTGTATCGTCGTGTTATTATCCGTAATAACCGTCTGAAACGATTAATCGATATTAAAGCTCCCGAAGTTATTTTACGTAATGAAAAACGTATGCTTCAGGAAGCTGTGGATTCTTTGTTTGATAACTCTCGTAAATCGAGTGCTGTTAAGACAGATGCTAACCGTCCGTTGAAGTCTCTCTCCGACAGTTTGAAAGGTAAACAAGGTCGTTTCCGTCAGAACCTGTTGGGTAAACGTGTTGACTATTCGGCCCGTTCGGTTATCGTTGTAGGTCCTGAATTGAAGATGCATGAATGTGGTCTGCCAAAGAATATGGCAGCCGAACTTTATAAGCCTTTCGTGATCCGTAAATTGATTGAACGCGGTATCGTAAAAACGGTTAAGTCTGCTAAGAAGATCGTCGACCGTAAGGAGCCGGTGGTTTGGGATATTTTGGAATACGTAATGAAAGGACATCCGGTATTGCTGAACCGTGCACCGACACTGCACCGTTTGGGTATTCAGGCATTCCAGCCAAAGTTGATCGAAGGTAAAGCTATTCAGTTGCACCCGTTGGCATGTACGGCATTCAACGCCGACTTCGACGGTGACCAGATGGCTGTTCACTTGCCTTTAGGAAACGAGGCCGTATTGGAAGCACAGATGTTGATGCTTGCTTCTCATAACATTCTGAATCCGGCTAACGGTGCACCTATTACTGTTCCTTCCCAGGATATGGTGTTAGGTTTGTACTACATAACCAAAATGCGCAAGGGAACACAAGGTGAAGGTCTTGTTTTCTATGGGCCGGAAGAAGCAACGATCGCATATAATGAAAAGAAAGTGGATATCCATGCTCCGATCAAAGTATATGTGAACGACATAGATAAGGAAGGTAATCCGGTTAAGAAAATGGTCGAAACTTCTGTCGGGCGTTTGATGGTCAATGAATTTGTTCCGGAAGAAGTCGGTTATATTAATGAAGTATTGGGTAAAAAAGCTCTCCGTGATATCATCGGTAAGGTGATCAAGGCTTGTGGTGTTGCCCGTACGGCTCAGTTCTTGGATGATATCAAGAATCTGGGTTATTATATGGCTTTCAAAGGTGGTTTGTCCTTCAACTTGGCTGACGTTCTGATCCCACCTGAAAAAGAGGCGTTGGTGAAAGAAGGTTATGACGAAGTTGAACAGATTATGAACAACTATAACATGGGGTTCATTACCAACAACGAACGTTATAACCAGATTATTGATACTTGGACACATGTTAACAGCAAGTTGTCCGATACATTGATGAAGCAGTTGACTGCTGATAATGATGGTTTCAACTCTATCTATATGATGATGGATTCTGGAGCCCGTGGTTCTAAAGAACAGATTCGTCAGTTGTCCGGCATGCGTGGTTTGATGGCAAAACCGCAGAAAAGTGGTGCAGAAGGTGGTCAGATTATTGAAAACCCGATCCTTTCTAACTTTAAAGAAGGTCTGTCCGTGTTGGAGTATTTTATCTCTACTCACGGTGCTCGTAAAGGTTTGGCCGATACAGCTTTGAAGACTGCTGATGCTGGTTATTTGACTCGTCGTCTGGTTGACGTATCGCATGATGTGATCATTAATGAAGAAGATTGTGGTACGTTGCGTGGTTTGGTTTGTACGGAATTGAAGAACAATGATGAAGTGATCGCTAGTCTGGGTGAACGTATCTTGGGGCGTGTTTCCGTTCATGATGTTATTCATCCGTTGACAGGAGAAGTAATCGTTCGGGCCGGTGAAGAAATTCGTGAAGATGCGGCTAAAAAGATCGAAGATTCTCCGATCGAAAGTGTTGAAATCCGCTCTGTATTGACTTGTGAATCCAAGAAAGGTGTTTGTGCGAAATGTTATGGCCGTAATCTGGCTACGAACCAGATGGTTCAGAAAGGTGAGGTTGTGGGTGTTATCGCAGCACAGTCAATCGGTGAACCGGGTACTCAGCTGACACTGCGTACATTCCACGTCGGTGGTATCGCATCTAACGTGGCAACAGAAAACAGTATCACTTCTAAATATGACGGTGTTCTGGAAATCGAAGAACTTCGTGCTGTGGATAGCGAAGAAAACGGTAAGAAATTCCAGGTTGTTGTCAGCCGTTTGGCTGAACTCCGTATTGTCGATCCGACAACGAAGATCGTATTACTGGCTCACAATATTCCTTATGGTTCCAAATTGTTCTTCAAGAATGGAGATACAATCAAGAAGGGGGATGTTATTATCGAATGGGACCCGTTCAACGCCGTTATCGTATCGGAAGTTTCCGGTAAGATCGAATTCGAAAGTTTGGTTGAAAATGTTACTTACAATGTTGAAAGTGACGAAACGACCGGCTTGAAGGAAAAGATCATTATCGAATCTAAAGATAAGACAAAAGCTCCGGCTGCACACATCGTGGATGAAAACGGAAACTATCTGAAGAATTATTCATTACCGTTGGGTGCACACGTTGTAAAAGACGAGGGCGATATGGTTAAGGCGGGTGAAGTCTTGGTCAAGATTCCGCGTGCAGTAAGTAAAGCCGGTGATATTACTGGTGGTTTGCCTCGTGTAACGGAATTGTTTGAGGCTCGTAACCCGTCTAACCCGGCTGTCGTTTCTGAAATCGATGGTGAAGTTGGTTTCGGCAAGATCAAGCGTGGTAACCGTGAAATTACTGTTACATCCAAATTGGGTGAAGTAAAGAAATATATGGTGCCTCTGTCCAAGCAACTGCTTGTTCAGGAAAATGACTACATTCGTGCTGGTATGCCTCTGTCTGATGGTGCGACTACTCCGTCTGATATCCTGGCAATCATGGGACCGACGGCTGTTCAGGAATATATCGTAAATGAAATCCAGGACGTATACCGTCTGCAGGGTGTAAAAATTAACGATAAGCATTTCGAGGTAATTGTTCGTCAGATGATGCGTAAGGTTGAAATCATCGATCCGGGAGATACTCGCTTCTTGGAACAGCAGGTGGTTGATAAGCTGGAGGTAATGGATGAAAACGATCGTATCTGGGGCAAGAAGGTTGTGACGGATCCGGGAGATTCTCAGACATTGCAGGCAGGTCAGATCGTGACTGTCCGTAAGTTGAGAGATGAGAATAGTATGCTGAAACGTCGTGACTTGAAATTGGTTGAAGTCCGTGATGCAGTTCCTGCTACGGCTAACCAGATTCTTCAGGGTATTACTCGTGCCGCTTTGCAGACAAACAGCTTTATGTCTGCCGCATCTTTCCAGGAAACAACTAAAGTGCTGAATGAAGCTGCTATCAATGGAAAAGTGGATCGTCTGGAAGGTTTGAAAGAAAACGTTATCTGCGGTCATTTGATTCCTGCCGGTACAGGCCAGCGTGATTTCGACAAATTGGTTGTCGGTGCTAAAGATGAGTTCGAACGTATCTTTGCAAATCGTAAGAATGTCGTAGATTTCAATACTATGGACAGAGACGATGAGTAAAATGCGGAATAAATAAAAGAGAAGGGTTACCGATATTCGGTAGCCCTTTTTTATTTTCTGTTATTTGTTTAATAAAATCAGAGTCCTTATATTTGTGTATTATCTTGATAATTAAAATAAATCATATATGAAGAAAGTACTATTTTATTTGTTCACCCTTTTGATCTCGACGAATATTGTTTTTGCTGAACATCTTGATAATGAAATGAATGTGATGTCTTTTAATATTCGCATGAGTACAAAGTCTGACGGGGCTAACTGGTGGGAGTATAGGAAAGACCTGGCTGCCAATGTGATCAAGTTTTATGATGTCGATATGTTTGGTGCGCAAGAAGTCTTGCATAATCAGTTGACGGATTTATTGGACCGTTTGCCGGACTATGGTTATGTCGGGGTGGGGCGTGAAGATGGTAAGACAAAAGGTGAATATTCTCCTATCCTTTACAGAAAGGATCGTTTCTCTGTTGTCAAAAGTGGCAATTTCTGGCTGGCGGAAGATATGAATGCCGTGGGCAAAAAAGGCTGGGATGCCGCTTGTGAGCGTGTTGCGACTTGGGCGATATTCAAAGATAAGAAATCCGGAAAAGAGTTTTTCTTTCTGAACACTCATTTGGATCACATGGGACAGGTTGCTCGTCATGAAGGGGCTTCTTTAGTCTTAAAGCAGGTGAAGTTGCTTTCCAGAAATCTACCGGTGATTGTTACTGGTGACTTTAATGCTGTTCCGACTGATGATCCGATTAAAGTTTTAACAGACGAAAAAGATCCGCGACATTTGACACATGCCCGTACATTGGCTCCTTTGTGCTACGGACCTGAGTGGACTTTTCACGATTATGGGCGTGTTCCTTTGGACGAACGTGTATGGATTGATTATATCTTTGTAAAAGGTAATGTCAAAGTACTTCGTCATGGTGTTTTGGCTGAAAGTCTGGATAACTTATATCCTTCAGACCATTGTCCTGTTATATCGAGAATAATTGTTCAGTAAATGTTATGGGTTCCGTAGATGTATTAAGAGAAATTACGCCGCTTTCACCGGAAGATTGTTTTCTGGTGATGCAGCGACCTAAGCGTAGTTTTTCCTATCCGCTTCATGTGCATCCGGAATTTGAACTGAACTATTTGGAGAATGCTGCTGGCGCGATTCGAATCGTTGGTGATTCGGTGGAGGAGATGGAAGAGCTTGATCTGTTATTGGTTGCAGGTGGAGCCAAGCATGCTTATTCAAATCACAAATGTCTGAGTACGGATATTTTGGAAATAACAATTCAGTTCCATGCCTCTCTTTTCGATAGTTTTATCAACAAGCGTCATTTCAAGACTATAAAGGATATGTTTGGGAAAGCCTCGTGCGGTCTTGTCTTTAGCCGTGAAATGATTTTGCGTATTCAACCCGAACTTAAAAAGCTATCGAGTGATAAACCGGATTCGTTTCACAATTTATTACGTTTGATAGAAATACTCAAGACTTTGTCGTTAGATGAAAAGGCACGCAAGTTAAATGCTATCAATACTGTAGAAAACTTTAGCAATATAGATAATGACCGTCTGGATACGATCATGTTGTTTTTGCATGAAAATTATCAGCGTCCGGTTTTATTGTCCGAACTTGCTTCGTTAATAAATATGAGCGAAGCGTCGCTTACTCGGTTTCTGAAAAAGTGGACGGGAAAAACTTTTATCGACAATTTGAATGACATTCGTATAGCTGAAGCGGTTTGCCGACTGATTGACACAAGTGATACAATAGCAGAAATATGCTATAAATCTGGTTTTAATAACTTATCGAATTTCAATCGGGCTTTTAAGCGACGAAAAGGTAATACTCCTACCGAATATCGTGAAAAATATGCACGTACTCGTTTTAGGATTTAAAACATGATTTTAAACTAATTTGCAAAATAGATGAATTATCTGTGACGGAATAGTATCATATAATGATAAAATAGTATTTGGTGGTTAATTGTATGAGGCATATCTTTGTAACGTTGAATAAACAATGAAATTACTAAGACGAATTGCCTTAGTTTAAGCGTCGAGATTATAGAATATTAAACACAATAAGGTATTTTTTTTACATTGGTCTAAAGAATTGAGAATTAAAAACACAACTGAAAAAGGGCTGCCTGTGAAGGTAGCCCTTTTTATTTGATACTATTCCGATTTTAATATGTATATTTGTCTTGGAATATTTATAATCAAATAATAAGAATATGGAAAATAACAAACCGACAAATGAGATTCAAGTAGAGCTGTCAGAAGAGATGGCTCAGGGAACGTATGCAAATCTGGCAATTATATCACATTCTTCATCCGAGTTCATATTGGATTTTATCCGCGTTGTGCCGGGTGCTCCGAAGGCACAGGTGAAAAGTCGTGTCATCCTGACTCCGGACAATGCAAAACGACTGTTGTTTGCTTTGCAAGATAATCTGGCAAAGTTTGAAGAACAAGCAAATGGTAAGACTGCCAAATTTGAAGATTTTGTTCCTCCCATCGGAGGTGTGAAAGGGGAAGCCTGATTATCCTGGACAGAAAATAAAAAAGTCCGTTCCTAAGGAGCGGACTTTTTTATTTGTAAGTGTGTGATTATCCGAGTCTCTTGTTTATAACGATATGACCGATATAACCCAGAATAATGACTCCTAAACCGGTAAGAAGAATAGTATTTGACAATCCTCCGTTAATTGCCGGTACAGCCAAAATGATAACACCGATAAGGAGTACGATTACCCCCAGATTTTTCAATAATTCGTTCATGGTGATAGATATTTTATATATTATTTTTTTTCTACCGCAAATAAAGCAATAATAACCCGATTGCAAAAATATTTTGGGACAAAAATGATGAAACCATTGAATTTAGCTTTTATATTTGTGAAATAATACAGTTATATATGCTACGGATACTTTATATGCTCTATTTATGGCTGTTTGTGGTTCCTGTTTTTGTGGTATTGACCATACTGACAGCCCTTACGGTTATTGTTGGTTGCCTATTAGGCGGGGAAAGAATATTTGCTTATTATCCGGGAATGATTTGGTCATGGCTGACTTGCCATTTGGCCCTTTGTCCGGTGAAGGTGAAAGGACGGGAAAATATAGACCGGAAGAAATCGTACGTATTTGTTGCCAACCATCAAGGCGCTTTCGACATATTCCTTATATATGGTTTTTTGGGTGTACCGATCAAGTGGGTGATGAAAGCCGGTATTGCCAAAATCCCGTTTGTGGGAGCTGCTTGCCGGGCTGCAGGTTTTATCTTTGTCGATAATTCGACACCGAAAGCTGCCGCCCGTAGCGTGTTGGAGGCGGAACGTAGCCTGAAGAACGGAGCGTCGGTGGTGGTATTCCCGGAAGGTTCACGTACTTATAACGGAAAAATGATCCGTTTTAAGAAAGGAGCTTACCAGATGGCAGCCGACCAGCATTTACAGATTGTCCCGATCACCTTGAACGGACCTTTTGACGTATTGCCGATCGGTTCGTTGAATATTCACCGTCACAAGATGGAAATGGTCATTCATCCGCCTATCCCGACCGAAGGGATGGATGCTTCCCATAAAGGATTGCAGCAGATGGCTGACAAAACACAAGACATCATTGCGTCAGCCTTATGGGAGCAATATAAATAATCTATTTCCAGGATTTTAAAATGCCGCGTTTGCAGACACTCAGACTGAACCCGACGTTATCCCCATAGAGTGAACCTGCATCTGCGGCCACAGCTCCTGTGAATTCCCAACCTTGCAGGCGTGGATGGCGATATTTGACTTCCACCTGTCCGGAATTGCTTCTTTTGTTATCCAGAAACGGGGCGTAAGGTTTTCCCCAGCTATTCATGAGTGTGTATCTGAGGCGATAGGAAACCATTGGCGACAGGTCTCCTTCAAATGCCAAATGCCAGGCACGTACACGTGTATTCTTGAAATCTATATCCCCGTTCGTATTGTATTGGGGGGAAGTCAGAAGCGGTGATCCTATACCTTGTCCGAAATAGGAAGAACCGGTTATGTATTCTATATTGTTGTAATAATCATCTCCGCCACCACCCGGACCTTGATATTTGTCATGATCGAAGATGATAAAATGGAACGGTCCGCTCTGATTGCGGGTGACCAAATATTCCGTTACAACCTTTTTTAGCCAGGGAAGGCGTGGCAAATCCAACTGTGCTCCCCAAAGTCCGTCTGTCCCGTTCACGAATATCATTCCGGATTTATCTTCGAAATAATGCTGATGATAAGCTGCCAGTTTCCAGTTCGGCATCGTATATTCCAGTTTGAAATCGTACGAACCGAAATGATTGCCAAGCACGTTGACCTGGTCCGACAGAGTTGCATTGTCTCCGCCTTCGCTACCACAAACTACCCGGATAAAATCTTTCAGGGAGTGAGGTTGTACACCTATTCTCGGATTGCTGGATGTTCCACCCCATTGCGCCCAGTGTTGCACGCCGATAATACCGGAAAGCGGGAATTTGTTTTGCGTGTCCTTGATGCGGACGTAAAAAGATTTATGATGCCAAAGGACGTTCTTTATATAGGTTTGTTTTCCATTGGAGAAATTTTCCAGATATTTGGTATCGAAAGACTTGCCTACCGCAAAATCTCCTTTCACCTGCATCCAACCCTTTGTGAGCGGAACGACGGTGAATTCCGGCATACTCAGTTTTATTTCCGGAATCGGGCGTGCGTTGGAGGAGAGAACCATGTCACCGGAACTAAGGGAATGATCCCAAAGCGAATGCCGGTTTTCTTTGCTCCCCACACTCAGAAGCATACTTTTATATCCTAACTCGGCATATATCTGTTGGATATACACATTACGGTAACGGGGTACGACAGCTACAATGTCCAGCCCTGCACTCCAGCGAAATCCCTTTCCAAAATGTTGTTGATGAAAAACTCCAGCGTTGAGATAGCCGTTATTGGCGTCTAGGGGAACTACCCCGTACCGATTGCTCACCATCCAGAACGGAGTTGTCGATCCGCTGCTGGCCGATCCGAAAACTTCGGCTTTATATGAGGTTGCATCTTCTGCTTCTTCCGTTTGTGCAAAAGTATTTGCAGCATGGAGAAGAGTGGCAACTGCAATGATTGTCTGTAAGGCTTTCATTCCATATTTATTTTAACCGGACAAAGGTAAGGATTAAAACTTACCGGCCGATATCTCATTTCGAAAAGAAGTATAAGCATTCTGAAAATACAAATATCAGAATAATCAATGTTTATTTTCCTGGCAACCAGTCGAACACTGTGCGATATACATGGTCGCGCGAGTCTTTTTCAGAGAGTATCAAGTCATGAATCCCGTTCTGTATCGTGTCACGTGTAACATAATTGCCTAATTTCTGTCCGTATTTTTGAATATCGTGTATGTCCAGCACGATGTCGGAAGACAGATATTCGTTATTCCATTCTTTTGTTTCCGGGAACGACTTGTTTGACGACATCACCAGTACCGGACAGTCCAGGCCGATCCCTTTCTGCACTGTTTTCTGCGCTTCTTGTATGGCGTTTATCCATCCGGCTTTTTTCGGATGGCCGTTAATCATCTTCCAGTCCGTATTATATACCCATTCCCCTTTGAATTGTTTGAGCAGACTATGAGCATACGAAGCATCCCCGTATCCTTGTACGGTCAGGTTAGGAAATAGTTTCCCTATACAGGAAACTACAGGGATCACGATTTTTTCCATCATCCATCCGAAATTCCAGTCCAGAAAGGGGCTGTTCAATATCAATCCGTCGACAGGAAGTTTACCTTTTTTGCTGTCCAGATAATACGGGGTAATCAATCCACCGGTAGAATGTGCCATCAGCAATATTTTGTCATTCCCCTCTTCCTTAATAATGGCAAGGGCAGTATCGAGGTCTGCAAAATACTCTTTCAAGCTTTTGCAGAAGAAAGGATTCTGGTTCGGCAGTATCGAGCGTCCGTACTTGCGGAGGTCCATAGCATAAAAGTTATAACCGTGGGCATTCACGCTGTCACCCAATTGTTTCTGAAAAAAATAGTCATTGTAGCCATGTATATACAAGATTGCCTGTTTGGCCTCCGGTAACTGTGGCTTCTTGACAAGCGTGCAGACGACTTTCCCCTCGTAGTCATCCGGCATCTGAATGGTCCGGCGCAGATAATTATCGCCCAGTATGTCCGGGACGTATTGAGCGTAAATTGTAGATATGAAGAGCTGTGATAAGATTGTAAAATATAGTTTTCGTGTCATATCGTTTTTAATTTCTTTATTATAACGCATTCGTCCTGATGTTTGTTGCAGATAACCGATTGCAAAGATATCGATTTTTATGAATTCGTATTGGTCGCTCTACCTGTTTTCATTATCAATGACAACACGAAGGTAGGGCCTCGCAACAGGCAGGAATACGGTTTGGGGAATATCGGCGAAGATCGGTGCGGTAACAGGTAGGAAAAGGTAGAATATAGATGCCATTATATTTTGAATATCACTAATTATTGCTTATCTTTACGGGACGATAAAACGATGGGGATTACGATGATGAATGAATTCGAAGTCAGGAGTTACGGGGGGAGGAATTGGCGGTCCTTTACAGTTCTGATTTGATGTCGGTATCGGCAGGGAAACGGTTGTCCCAATGGGTAGGGGTAAACCCGGAGCTAAAGACAGAGCCACGGGGAAACGATTGAAGGAAAGGGAAGAAGATGTAGACTCCCCCTACAGGTGAGGACGATCGTGCAATATCCGGGTGAGCCTTGAAATAAGGGACTTCTGTGTACGAAACAAGGGACTTTGGCGTGTCAAACCAAGAAGTTCGGGAGGTAAAAGACCGGACTTCCGGATGCGAAAGA
>ERZ791718.675-NODE-675-length-16409-cov-3.146753_pt1 | contig 16409 bp, 14 predicted proteins | sample MGYA00510349_ERZ791718 | MGnify/ENA primary metagenome ERZ791718 (study PRJEB30046, sample SAMN00715136) | human gut metagenome | study: EMG produced TPA metagenomics assembly of the A metagenome-wide association study of gut microbiota in type 2... | reverse complement strand
GGGAAAGACTGTGGTTTCCTGCTTTTGCATAGTACCGGTTCCAAGACTCACGGTTCGGAAGTGGATGTGCCGATCGTATATGCGGATTATTACTATCTGGAAGCCTTGTTGCGAAAAGCCAAATTGGAAAAAGAAGGAACTGCTCTCTTGTAAAATTAATTGAATTTTAAATTGAATATTAGAATATGAAGTACTTGTTTGTTGCATGCTTATTGTGTTTGTCCGTTCTGTCGGCTGTGGCGAAAGTGCCTGCTATGAATAAGATTCGGCTGACGAACAATTGGGAATATCTGAAAGGTGATTTGGGGGGAATCTGGGAGGCTGTACGTCCTGCCGCACCCGGCAGTTCGGAGGCGGTTCCCATCTGGCAGCCTGTTACGTTACCTCATTGTTTTAATGCCGAAGATGCTGTTGATCCGGACGTGAATTATTATGAAGGTCCGGGATGGTATAAAACTTTGCTGGCGATAGACAATCCCTATCGGAACGGGCGGATCGTACTCGATTTCGACGGGGCGGGACAGAAGACGGATGTCTATGTCTATACGACTCATGTCGGTAGCCATGTTGGCGGTTATGACAGTTGGAATGTCGATATTACGGATGCGGTAAAAGCATTTCTCGGCAGTAAAGATGCGGAACGTTTCAAAGGGAAAGTACCTTTGTCGATCCGTTGCGATAATTCACGTGATCTGGAAATGATACCATCCGATCTGGCTGATTTCAATATCTATGGTGGTCTGTACCGGTATTTGAACTTGGTGTACCTGCCTGAAGTTTCTTTTGAACAGATTCGTTTGGAATCTTCCCTCTCTTCTAACTTGAAAGAAGGTATATTGAAGGTGAAAACTTCGTTTTATAATCCGGAAGATATAAGGAAGGCGGATGTGACCGTTTCCGTTTACGATGTGGACCGTAAACCAGTCTTCTCGAAAACACTGGAAGGAATACTTCCTTTGGGTGACCAGCTTTTAGCAGAGATGAAGATCAAGAATCCGGTATTGTGGGACGTGGATGTGCCACAACTCTATACTTGCGAGTTGACTGTAAAGACACCGGATCAGACTTTCACGACGGAAGAACGCTTCGGTTTCCGCCATACGGAGTTTAAGGACAAAGGTCCATTCTTCCTGAACGGCAAACGTTTGCTGTTGCGAGGTACGCATCGCCATGAGGATCACGCTGGTGTGGCACAAGCCATGACGGAAGATATGATGCGTCGTGAAATGCGGATGATGAAAGATATGGGCGTGAACTTTATCCGTTTAGGACATTACCAACAATCTGAAATCATTCTGGACCTTTGCGACGAATTGGGCATTCTGGTATGGGAAGAAATTCCTTGGTGTCGGGGCGGTCTTGGAGGCGATGTCTACAAAAAACAAGCCCGTCGGATGCTTGCTAATATGATCGTCCAGCATCATAATCATCCGGCTGTCATCATCTGGGGGTTGGGTAATGAGAATGACTGGCCTAACGATTTCAATACGTTCGACAAGAGTGCGATCCGTGCTTTCATGAAAGAGTTGCACGACATGGCGCACCGTTTAGACGACACACGTATGACGGCGATCCGCCGGTGTGAATTTTGTAATGATATTGTTGATGTCTATTCACCTTCAATCTGGGCTGGTTGGTATCGGGGTGTTTTTACCGATTATAAATCGATCTCAGAACAGGAGATGCAGAAAGTAAAACACTTCCTGCATGTAGAGTGGGGAGGTGACAGCCATGCCCGTCGTCATTCGGAAGATGCTTTTTATAATCTGAAGAACATCGAGGCAGGAAAGGGCGGTGATGAACGTGCCGGCGATGCTTCCTTGTATGGTGGCGTTCCACGTGCTTCGCGCGATGGCGATTGGTCGGAAAGTTATGTGGTCCGTCTGATCGACTGGCATCTGAAAGAGCAGGAGACGATGCCGTGGCTGACCGGTACGGCCTACTGGCCTTTTAAGGATTTTTCGACTCCGGTCCGTCCCGACAATCCTGTCCCTTATGTCAATCAGAAGGGGGTGGTTGAACGCGATTTTACTCCGAAAGAAAGCTACTATGTGTTCCAGTCTTACTGGACGGAGAAGCCGATGATCCATATCTACGGTCATACCTGGCCGGTTCGCTGGGGTGGAAAAGATGACCGCAAGGAAATCTTGGTATATTCTAACTGCGACGAAGTGGAGCTTTTTGTCAATGGTGTGAGCCAGGGAGTGAAACGGCGTAATAGTCAGGATTATCCGGCTGCCGGGTTGCGCTGGAATTGTGTTTATCGGGAAGGCATGAACGAAATACGGGCTGTCGGTGTAAAGAAAAAGGAGAAGAAGGAGGTTTCTGATGTCATTCGTCAGGAATACCAGACTGCTAAATGGGATAAAGAAGCCGCTTGCCAAGTGAGCTTGCTTTCCGAAGAGGGAGATACGGCTTTGGTACAGGTACAACTGATCGATAAAAACGGCATCCGTTGTCTCAGCTCCAAAAAGCAGATTACGTTTGAGATTGCCGGAGATGGCAGCCTGATCTGCAATTTAGGAACTTCGACCGGTAGTCGTAAAGTACAGGCGTATAATGGTCGTGCCCTGATCCGTATCAAACGGAACGAGGGTAATAGCGTGGTTGCTGTTAAATCGGAAGGCCTGCCGACTGCATTCCTGGAATTGAAGAGTCCCAAGTAGGGGTAGGTCGTTTTTTGATTGTAAACTGGAAAAAAACGTAGAGACGTCCCCCCCCGGTTTTTTTTTTGGTTGGGGGGCGGGACTTTTTATCCGGGTTGCACTAAGTTAAAAGTAAGGGGTGGATTATGAACGGCTGCTTATTATAAAAAATAGGTGAGTGAATTGAATTGCTGGATGTCTGGATTATATTATATTTGCAAAAAGTAAATAAAGAACGAATGGATAATATGAAACCCCTGAACCCCATTCAGAAAACGGTTGTTGGCGTTCAGTTCCTTTTTGTGGCGTTTGGTGCGACTGTTCTCGTTCCTCTGCTGGTTGGCCTTGATCCTTCTACCGCCCTTTTTACTGCTGGTATCGGCACGTTGATCTTTCATTTGGTGACGAAAGGGAAAGTTCCTATTTTTCTGGGAAGCAGTTTCGCTTTTGTGGCGCCTATCATAAAGGCGACGGAATTGTATGGGTTGCCCGGTACGATGTCCGGCCTGGTGGCTGTGGGGACCGTCTATGGGTTGATGAGCTTGTTGGTCCGGTGGAGAGGAATCGGTTTTATCAAGCGGCTTTTTCCGCCGGTGGTGATCGGGCCGGTTATTATTCTGATCGGCCTCTCGCTGGCAGGCTCAGGTGTGAATATGGCAAAAGAGAACTGGCCGTTGGCACTGGTAGCCCTGCTTTCCGCTATTCTTGCCTCTATGTTGGGCCGGGGAATGTTGAGATTGATCCCTATCTTCTGTGGAATCATCGTCGGGTACCTGACTGCGAGTCTGTTCGGCTTGATCGACTTCAAGCCTGTGATAGAAGCTCCTTGGTTTGCATTTCCGCAATTTGTAAAGCCTTCATTGTCGTGGGAAGCGGTTATTTTTATGATTCCGGTGACGATTGCTCCGGTGATCGAACATATAGGCGATGTGTACGCAATCAACGAGGTGACGGGCAAGGATTTCGTAAAAGATCCGGGACTTCACCGCACGATGTTGGGAGACGGCCTGGCATGTATCGTCGCCGGATTGATCGGCGGTCCTCCCGTCACGACCTATTCGGAGGTGACAGGAGCTATTTCGCTGACAAAGATTACAGACCCGGCCGTTATCCGTATTGCTGCCGTAAGCGGTATCATCTTTTCTGTGTTTGGGAAGGTCAGCGCGTTGCTTAAATCGATTCCCGCCGCCGTGTTGGGGGGCATCATGTTGCTGCTGTTCGGAACGATTGCCGCTGTCGGCATCAACAGCTTGATCCAGAATCGGACCAATCTGGGCGACACTCGCAACCTGATCATCGTCTCATTGATCCTGACTTTCGGGATTGGTGGTGCTGCCATTGAATTTGGCGGTTTCACGATGGCCGGTATCGGGCTTTCGGCTTTACTGGGAGTCTTTTTGAACCTGGTGTTGCCTAAGAGCAAGACTCTACCGTAATTTTCAATTTTCAACTCTCAATTATCAATTAATTGTTACCTTTGTGCCGCTTTTTACGTGAAGAAGCGGAAATATGTTTAATCAGTATTGGTAAAGGGGAATCTGTCTATGCAAAAATCTGACTGCATCATTGGTGTGGAGCATGTGTCTAAATTCTTTGGAGACAAGGCCGTATTGAATGATGTGAATTTGTCTGTCCGTAAGGGCGAGTTTGTAACCATTCTGGGGCCGTCCGGTTGCGGGAAGACGACATTGTTGCGTCTGATTGCCGGATTCCAGACTGCTTCTGAGGGTATAATAACCATTGCGGGAAAAGAAATTACGCAAACACCCCCTCATAAACGTCCAGTTAATACTGTATTTCAGAAATACGCTCTTTTCCCTCATCTGAATGTCTTCAATAACATCGCTTTCGGCCTGAAGCTGAAAAAACTTCCGGCTGTCGTGATCGAGAAAAAGGTGAAGCAGGCCCTCAAGATGGTAGGAATGACCGATTATGAGTACCGTGATGTGGATTCCCTTTCCGGCGGACAGCAACAACGTGTCGCGATTGCCAGAGCTATCGTGAACGAACCGGAAGTGCTCCTGCTGGACGAACCGCTGGCGGCTCTTGACCTCAAGATGCGCAAGGATATGCAGATGGAGTTGAAGGAAATGCATAAGTCTCTCGGAATCACCTTTATCTATGTTACTCACGATCAGGAAGAAGCACTCACCCTGAGCGATACGATCGTCGTGATGAGCGAAGGGAAGATCCAGCAGATCGGGACGCCTATTGACATTTATAACGAACCGATCAACTCCTTTGTCGCCGACTTTATCGGCGAAAGCAATATTCTGAACGGACTGATGATCAAAGATAAGTTGGTATCCTTTGCCGGGCATGAGTTCGAATGCGTAGACGAAGGTTTCGGCGAACGGACCCCGGTAGATGTCGTGCTCCGCCCGGAAGACATTTATATTTTCGAGCCGTCTGAAGCCGCCATGCTGACCGGGACGGTTACCTCCTCCATTTTCAAGGGCGTTCACTACGAGATGATGGTGCAGACGCCGGAAGGCTATGAGTTCATGGTACAGGACTACCATTGTTTCGATGCCGGGCAGGAAGTCGGTTTGCTGGTCAAACCATTTGATATCCATGTGATGAAAAAGGAACGTATCTGCAATACGTTCGAAGGAAAGATGGTGGATGCTACGCATGTGGAATTTTTAGGCTGTACGTTCGAATGCCGAGAGGTATCCGACATTGACTCGGAAGCACCCGTGCAGGTCGAAGTAGATTTTGACCGCGTCATTCTGGAAGACAACGAGGAAGACGGCCGTCTGACCGGCGAAGTGAAATTTATCCTCTACAAAGGCAACCATTATCATCTGACGGTGTTTACCGACTGGGACGAAGATATCTTTGTCGATACGAATGATGTTTGGGACGATGGCGACCGGGTCGGAATCACGATCGCTCCCGAAAATATACGGATTGTTCAATCAACTAAAAAGGAAGGAAGTGATAAGTAAGATTTCAGCTTTTTTTATGCGGCGTAAGAACTGGACGATTCCTTATGCCCTGTTTTTGGCTGTCTTTGTCGTAATGCCCTTGTTGTTGATCGTATTATATGCGTTTACAGATGCCGACGGAGCGTTCACTTTTGCTAATTTCCGTAAGTTCATGGTACACCCTGAAGCAATGAACACGTTCGTCTATTCGATCGGGATTGCTATTATCACCACACTTTCCTGTCTCATCCTTGGCTATCCGGCAGCTTATATCCTGAGCCAGGAGCGTTTTAACACTTCCCGGACGATGGTCGTGCTATTCATCCTGCCGATGTGGGTGAATATCCTGATCCGTACGCTGGCTACGGTAGCATTGTTCGATTTCCTGAACCTGCCGTTGGGAGAGGGGGCGTTGGTTTTCGGTATGGTGTATAACTTTCTCCCGTTCATGATCTATCCGATTTATAATACGTTGCAAAAGATGGACCGCAGTCTGATCGAGGCGGCCCAGGACTTGGGAGCCAATCCGTTTCAGGTCTTTATGAAAACGATTCTGCCTCTTTCGATGCCCGGCGTGATGAGCGGGATCGTCATGGTTTTCATGCCGACGGTTTCCACGTTTGCCATTGCCGAATTACTGACGATGAATAACATCAAACTGTTCGGTACGACCGTGCAAGAAAATATCTATAACGGTATGTGGAATTATGGAGCGGCGCTTTCTCTTATTATGCTGTTGCTGATTGGTGTTACCATCCTCTTTACGAATGAAGAGGACAGTGCTTCGAACGAAGGGGGAGGTGTAATATGATGACGAAATGGATGGCAAAAGGGTATTTGTGGCTACTGTTGGTGCTGCTATATTCCCCGATTCTGATTATTATGATTTTCTCGTTTACCGAAGCGAAAGTCTTGGGAAACTGGACGGGATTTTCAACCAAATTGTATAGTTCGCTGTTTACAGGAGGCGTGCAGCGTTCGTTGGTGAGTGCGTTGTGGAATACGTTCGCCATTGCGATGATCGCGGCGACCGTCTCCACGCTGTTGGGTAGTATTGCGGCTATCGGTATTTTCAACCTGCGATCACGGACCCGCCAGGTAATGAATTTTGCCAATGCGATCCCGATGATGAATGCAGATATTATTACGGGCGTATCCCTTTTCCTGCTGTTCGTGAGTTTTGGCGTTTCACAGGGATTCACGACGGTCGTGCTGGCGCATATCACGTTCTGCACGCCCTATGTGGTGCTGAGTGTCATGCCACGCCTGAAAAAGATGAACCAGAATGTCTATGAGGCGGCGCTCGATTTGGGGGCGACTCCTTTCCAGGCGTTGCGCAAGGTGATCCTGCCGGAGATTCGTCCGGGCATGATCAGCGGCTTTATACTGGCTTTTACGCTTTCGATCGATGATTTTGCCGTTACCATCTTTACGATCGGCAACGAGGGACTGGAAACCCTATCGACCTTTATTTATGCGGATGCCCGCAAAGGGGGACTGACACCGGAGTTGCGTCCGCTGTCAACTATCATTTTCGTGACGGTGCTTGTCCTTTTGATTGTGATTAATAAACGGGCGGAGAAGTCCAAAAGTTAATGGAGAAAAGCAGGAAATGAATAAACTGATTACAATAATAGCGAGTTGCCTCTTTCTTTTGACTTTCATGTCTTCATGCAATCGTACGGATGAGGAGCGCAGTCATATTCTGAAAGTCTACAATTGGGCAGACTATATCGACGAGGATGTCTTGGCCGAATTTCCCGCTTGGTACAAGGAGCAGACCGGCGAAGATATCCGGATTATCTACCAGGTGTTCGATATCAATGAGATCATGCTTACTAAGATCGAACGCGGGCATGAAGATTTCGACCTGATCTGTCCGTCCGAATATATAATCGAACGGATGTTGAAGAAAAACCTTCTTGTCCCGATAGACCGCAATTTCGGAAAGACACCGGATTATCTGGATAATGTCTCTCCCTATATCCGTGGGCAACTGAACAAGCTAAGCCAGCCGGGACGGAAAACGACCGACTATGTCGTCCCTTATATGTGGGGAACGGCTGGGATTTTGTATAACAAGCAGTTCGTGGAGGAGAAAGAGGTCGAAAGCTGGGAGTGTCTTTGGGATTCGAAGTTCAGAAACAAGATATTGATGAAAGACAGCTATCGTGACTCCTATGGTACGGCCATTATCTACGCCCATGCGAAGGAACTGGAAGATGGGACCGTGACGGTCGAGCAACTGATGAACGACAATTCTCCTGAAGCGATCGCCATAGCCGAAGAACTTCTGAAAAAGATGAAACCCAACATTGCCGGTTGGGAAGCCGATTTCGGCAAGGAAATGATGACGAAAGGCAAAGCCTGGCTCAATTTTACCTGGAGCGGCGATGCGGTCTGGGCGATGGATGAAGCGGAGGCTGTCGGGGTGGAACTGGACTATGAAGTGCCCCGAGAAGGCAGCAATATCTGGTATGACGGCTGGGCGATCCCTAAATATGCCCGTAATGTAAAGGCGGCCAGTTATTTTATTGATTATCTTTGTCGTCCGGACGTCGCTTTGCGGAATATGGATGCCATCGGTTACGTCAGTGCCATTGCGACTCCCGAAATTATGGAAGCCAAGATCGATTCGACAATCGAGAAAGTTTCCGACTTGAGTTATTTCTTCGGTCCCGGTGCGGATAGCATCCGGATCAATCCGGTACAATACCCCGACCGCAAGGTGGTAGAACGTTATGCCATGATCCGCGATTTCGGAGATCGGACGGAACTGGTTTTGGAAATGTGGAGCCGCGTGAAAGGAGATAACTTGAATACAGGGATCGTCTTGCTGATCTTTGCCGTGTTCGGAGTGTTATTTGTCTGGCTGGTATATCGCAGGATACGTCAATATAAACAGCGGCAGCGGCATCACCGACGTCGCCGCCGCTGGTAGTAAATAGTTAGAATCAAAATTGTCGATTATCAATTGTCAATTAAAAGAAGGTCATGGAAGGCATAAAAAATTTGGTTATAGATTTTGGCGGCGTGATTATCAATCTCACCCGTAATCGGTGCATCGAGGCATTCGAGAGTTTGGGGGTCGCGAATATACGCGAGCAGATTGTCAATAACTACCAGCATAAGGATCTGTTCATGAAGATCGAGCTCGGTTCCATTACGGTAGCAGAGTTTCGCGAGGGTATCCGTCATCTGACCAGACAGCCTTTGACGGACGAACAGATAGATGCCGCCTGGATCGCCATGCTCGATGATGTTCCGGATTATAAGCTGGATCTTTTGCTCGACCTCCGCAAGCGTTACAATACGATGTTGCTCAGCAATACGAACGAGATTCATTGGGACTGGTCGGAAAAGACCTGTTTTTCCTATAAAGGCCACCATGCTTCCGACTTTTTCAATCATATTTATCTTTCCTACCGCCTCCATCTGCTGAAACCCGATGCCGAAATTTTCGAATATGTCCTGCAAGATGCCGATATCCGTCCTGAAGAAACACTTTTCATAGATGATGCCGTCCCCAATTGCCGTACGGCGGAATCACTAGGATTTCATACCTATACGCCGCAACCTCGTGAAGACTGGTCGCATTTGTTTGGAATTATGAATCATAAATCATAAATCTCTCACATTTAATATATTGTATGATGTCCCTACGTCATACACATCGTTGCCGTCCACCTTCTTGATATAGTTTACACCGCGGATGGTAAGGGGAGGGTTTATTCCTTGAGAGAGGGTTTACAGAACCGCCTGTGTCCCGATCATAATGAAAAGTTCGCCTATCGGTATCAGTCCGGCGAAAGCGATCGGGAAAAAGATCATCGAATCGGCACTCTCGCCGACCAAAGTGGAGACGATGGCCCGTAAAGAGAAATTCTTTCCGGCTGAAGCAATCTTCATCTTACTCATCACGTAAGCATTCAGGAACGAACCGACAAGAAAAGCCATCAGGCTTGCTATGGCGATGCGCGGTGCCATTCCGAACACGAAGTTGAAACCTTCTTCGCCTTCCCAAAATGGGGCGGCAGGCAACATCACCGCCAATTGCGCAAATCCGATTACAAGGAAATTAGAAATAAACCCGCTCCAGATAATCAGGCGTGCCTTCTTGAATCCCCATACTTCGGCGATACAGTCATTGATGATATATGAGATCGGGAAAACGATCAGTCCGGCAGTCGCTGTGATGCCGAATACCTGGATAACTTTGGTTTCTAACAGGTTTGAAGCTACCAGGCAGATATTGAACAGGATGCCTAACAGCATGAATGGTACGGTTACAGTAGATGTCTTTTGCATATTTCTTGTTTTTAACGAGGTTTATCAAGCACTCGGTGAATAATATAAAGGAACGTTTTTGGATTCCGAGGGCAAAGATAGTGATATTTTTATTTATGCCTATTATATGTGACAGCCGAATGAGGCGATAAGCAGCCTTAAAACCGACAGAAAGAGAATCGCCATTTCTCTGTCACTCTATCACATTTTGTCTTGTATGTGTTGATATCCATGTTGTGCAAGGTGTGATACATGCCGGATTCATGTATCACGCCTGTATCACACTGTGTCACACATCCGACTGGGATTTTAGCAATATATATATATATATATATATGATCTTTCTGCTAAGTATGTATCTTAATTACAAAGGATTAGTATGATATGGCTCCGGACACCCGGGGGTACCCTTTTCGGACATCCGGGTGTGGAGGGTGGTAACATCCGGGTGTAGAAAGCCGGAAGATGGGGGTGTTGTCAACCATTTCTGCTTACTTTCCGCTCTTTTTCTGCTTGTCTTTAGTAAAAAAGTGCCTTAGGACGGTAAAATGGCTTCTGCATAAATGCATATCGGTACGTTTCCTTTCGTTTTGTGGATAGATGTCTTCCTGCCTGAATCAGAACCTGTTGCGCAGTTCCCCGATGCCTTGTAGCGGACTAACGACATATAGCCGGCTCCCATCCGTAAGTTCGGCAAAATGCGATAATTGATTTCTCCTGTGGTAAGGAACCATCCGGCTTCCCTGAAATCGTCTCGCGGACGGATATTTTTACATAAATACCTAATAATTCTGGATTATAATTCCCCTGAGAGGCTGTTTGGTTTTTGTGTCCAATGATTTGAGATGGCCGGGAGGACGTTTAAAGTTGCCGGTCGGGATATTTTAGTAGATGTTGGCCATGCTAACCAGTGGCTCGTACAGTTTCTCTATATCTTGGGCGTCCAGTTCGATGGTGAGCTGGTCACCGGGGAGTATGGTTTGTCCGGCGGGGGAGATGTCTTTGCGGTCGCGGTGGATATTCATGATTATGCAATGGTTGGGAAGTTCGAGCGTATCGACCTCCTTGCGGTCGAAATAGGCTCCGGCCATCACTTCCACGTCCAAAGTCAGTCGCTTCTGCTCACGGAAGGCCGGTTTGTTGATCATCTCTTCATAGAACATTACGTTGAATGGCTTTATTCCCAACAGTTCCGTGAAATAATAGGTGAGTCCTCCTACGACGATGGAAGGATAGAAAACTTCGAAATGCCCTGTGATCTCCGTAATCAGGATAATGGCTGTGATAGGAGTGCGCACGACGGCGACCAGGAAGGCGCCCATTCCGATCAGCATGACATAGCTCACACTTTCCATCCCGACGATCCCGTGTTGCACCAGGATGAGGGCATAGAGCTTACCGGTCAGTCCGCCTGTCACCAGAGTCGGGATAAAGCTCCCTCCCGGCAATCCGGAGGAGAAGGAAAAAACGGTAAATACCATGTGCAGGAACATCATCCCTGCAATCCAATAGATATTGCTGTTGCCGCCTTCCGCCTGCTGCATCAGGAACTGCTCGCCTCCGGCGGTCAGATCAGTGACCGTCAGCGAAATGATGTACGCCATGCCCAGAAGACCTAACAGCTTGATATATTCGGGTTGCCGGATGGCCGGGTACATCCGTTTGGCGTATAGCATCAGCAGTGAATAGAGTTTGCCGAAAACTGATACGATGACGGCAAACAGGATATACAGCTTGATATGCAGTCCCATCGACAGGTCGGGCACGATGGCCTGTATGTCGTGGTACGGGTTGATCGGGAAAATCGTACTGGCGATCGCTCCGGCGACGACACCGGCTAGGATCGTCGTGATAGCCGTTTTCGGAGCATCGAAGCGTTCGATCGATTCGATCACCAGCGTAGCGGCGGCAAGAGGAGCGGCAAAGGCAGCTGCCAGTCCTGCGCCTGCGTCTGCGGCAAGGAGCTGTTTGCGTTCGCCGCTCAGGATATGTCCCCATTTGCTGACCAGGTCACCTATGTAGGAACCCATTTGTACGGAAGGCCCCTCGCGTCCCATCGAGAGACCGCTGCTGAGTGTCAGCACACCACCCGCAAACTTAGCCAGCAGTTGACGAAAGGAATGTGCATACTCGATGCGTCCATTGATAACGCCCCGTGTCTGCGAAATGCCTCCGCCTCCGATGTAAGGCCACCGTCTGGCCATCCGGGCGACGAAGCAGAGGATACCCCATAGGGCAAGGAATAAGACGATATGGTAATACCAGGGAGGCGAAGACTGGAAGAAGTCCTTCCGCATATTGAAGAATAGTTGTAGCAGATAGTGGTAAGGAACCGCCACCAATCCGGTCAGCAGTCCTACGATCAGACTCACGAAATAGAGTCTGGCATCTACCAGTTTCAGCTTTACTATCCGATTAATCTTCATCTCCCCTTAAACAGGGAGCGAAGGCCGTTGGTTTAACTTTCAATTCTCAAAAGCATCGGATATATCCCAACGAATAAGTCTCGTACAGGTTATCCTTCATTCCGTGTGTATACCGGAAGGAGATTATGTTTTTCTTGATCTCGTATCTGAGGTTGTTGCGCCAATGTATGGGGCGGTCACCGTTGTTTTCGTATCCGTAGAACCCGGCCAGGTTGGTGGCGAGCGTGAAGCCTCTGTATTTACCGGTGAACCCGACTCCGTATGAGATGGCGTCGTTCTGGCGATGCACCATGTCGTTCGTCATCCAGCAATAGAACCCGGCGAGCGCCTGCATACGGATCGAGGCCTTCCCGTCGGCACTTTTCCACAGGTTACGCCCCATGTTTACGTCGAACCAGTAGGAGGCGGCATCGGTAAAACGGGCGTCGCACAGGCGGCCTCCGCTGGCTGTCTTGATATTGGCGCTAATGGTCGCGTCTACCCATTTCTCGCTTTTCAGGACTTGGAAAAAGGAGCTGATAACGATGTCGCCGTTATATTTGATCGGGCTTTCCGTCTCCACGGCAAAGCGTTCGTCACGCGTTTCCGGTGTCATCTTATATTTTTCCTTGAAGCACCAGTTCACTTCGATTCCCGCGCGCCCCCTGAAGAAGGGCAGCAGGGCACGCCCCACGATGTCCCAGGTCTTGTCACCCGTATAATAATGGTATTCGCCCCGTACTTCCACTTCGTACCGCTCGCTCACCCGTCCGTCCCTCATTTCCGGGATCGGAAATGCGTTCGGACCGAAATAGCGCGGAGAATATATGAGCAGTTCTGTTTTGTCGCGCCAACTGTCGGCATGGCTATAAGTGGCTGAAAAGACAAATACGAATGTTATCAATAATATTCGGGATAAATATTTCATCATGGATGTATTTTTTCTTAAGGCCACAAAAGTACATATTTCATATTGATTTAGTACATTTGCCTCAAACAAATCTTTAAACCATAAAGTACCATGAGACATTTACATTTTGGGAAGCTGTTTTTTGTTGTCTTTTCCCTCTTGTTAGCCTGTACGGTTTCGGCGCGTAAACCGATTAAAACATTACTGATCACAGGACAAAACAACCATAACTGGCAGGTGAGCCATGTTGTGCTGAAACAAATCCTGGAAAATTCCGGTCGTTTTGATGTGGACTTTGCTATCTCTCCCGAACAGGGCAAGGATATGTCCGGTTTTGTGCTCGACTTTAGCCCTTACCAGTTGGTAGTACTGGACTATAACGGAGATTCGTGGCCGGAGGAGACGAACCGCCGCTTCCTGGAATATGTGCAGAACGGCGGTGGTGTTGTCATTTATCATGCAGCCGACAATGCTTTCTCCAAATGGCCGGAGTTCAATAAGATCTGTGCTTTGGGTGGTTGGGAAGGACGTAATGAGAATTCCGGCCCTTATGTGTATTGGAAGGACGGAAAACTGGTCAAGGACAGTTCGGCGGGTCCGGGTGGTTCTCATGGACGCCAGCACGAATATGTGCTGAACGGGCGTGACAAGGTGCATCCGGTTGTGAAGGGCCTGCCTTTGAAATGGCGTCATGCCAAAGATGAACTTTACGACCGTATGCGGGGACCGGGCAATATCCGGGATATTTTGTACACAGCCTATTCGGATAAGGAAACAAACGGTTCTGGTCGTGAAGAACCGCTGGTCTTTACGGTCGATTACGGGAATGCTCGCATCTTCCATACGATGCTTGGCCATGCCGGTGCTACTACGGAAGATAATATAGCAATGCAATGTACGGGCTTCCAGGTGCTTTTGCTTCGTGGCGCCGAATGGGCGGCAACCGGAAAAGTAACCCAGAAAGTCCCGAAAGATTTCCCGACGGAGACTACTTGTTCTTATCGGAAAGATTATAAGGAGAATTGACAATTATCAATTGTCAATTCTTAAAGCGGATATTCCTCGAACGCATACAATGCTGTAGACAAATATCTCTCGCCCGTATCTGGTAATAATGCTACAATCGTTTTCCCTTCGTTCTCCGGGAGCCGGGCCAGTTGCATGGCGGCATATACGGCTGCTCCGGAAGAAATGCCGACCAACAGGCCTTCCTTTTGTGCCAGTTCGCGTGATGTGCGGATGGCGTCGTCTCCTTCTACCTGGATGATTTCATCGACCACCGAGCTGTCGTAGGTTTTAGGGATAAAGCCCGCTCCGATCCCCTGTATCTTGTGCGGTCCGGGTTTACCGCCTGAGAGCACAGCCGAGTCGGTCGGTTCTACAGCTACGATTTTGACATCCGGATTGTGCGCTTTCAGTCCTTTGCCAACGCCGCTTACCGTACCGCCCGTTCCGACTCCTGCGACGAAGATATCGACTTTGCCGTCCGTATCGCGCCAGATTTCCTGTGCGGTTGTTTTAGCATGCCGGGCAGGGTTTGCTGGGTTTTCAAACTGTTGCAGGATAATGGAGCCGGGTGTTTCATCACGCAATGCTTCCGCTTTGGCGATGGCACCTTTCATCCCTTCCGTTCCGGGAGTGAGGATCAGGTTGGCTCCTAATGCTTTCAGTAGGTTACGACGTTCCAGGCTCATGGTTTCGGGCATTGTCAGTACCAATTTATAACCTTTGGCGGCCGAGACGAAAGCCAGTCCTACGCCGGTGTTCCCGCTGGTCGGCTCTATGATTGTTGCTCCCGGTTTCAGCAAGCCCTTTTCTTCCGCATCTTCGATCATTGCCAATGCAATGCGGTCTTTTACGCTACCTGCCGGGTTGAAATATTCCAGCTTTCCGATTACTTTCGCTTTCAGTCCTTTACTTGCGTTGAAGTTTGAGAACTCCAACAACGGTGTATTGCCTATGAGGTCAGTCAGTTTTTTTGCTATCATGGGTTATATTATTTATGATTTATGAATTCTCAATTGTCAGTTGAATTAATCAGTCGCTTCATTGTTTGCATTTTTGCTTCCGTTTCAAGCCATTCGCTTTCTGTTTCTGAAGAGGCAAGAATGCCTCCGCCTGCATATAAAACAAATGATCCGGGCAAGATGTTCATGCAGCGCAAGTTTACATATAGGTCACTCTTCCCTTCGGGAGCCAGCCAGCCGATAAAGCCTGAATAATAGCTCCGGTCGTAGCCTTCGTTCTCCCGGATAAAACGATACGTCTCTTCTTTGGGCAGTCCGCAGACGGCAGGCGTGGGATGGAGCCGTTTCAACAGTTCACCGAGTTTTTTATTATCAGGCAGTGGAAAGCTGAAGTCACTTCTCAAATGCGACAATTCGCCGGCGCGTACCGGGATCGGAGGAGTTTCTGTCGGTTTGATACCTAATGCTTGCAGTTGTTTGCGTATGTAAAAGGCTACATATTCCTGTTCTTCCCTGTTTTTGTCGTCCCATTCTATCGGTAGTTCCCCGTTTTGGAGAGGTTGGGTGCCGGCAAGGGCGACCGTATGCCATTTTCCTTTCTCGCCGGAGAGGATGATTTCAGGCGTACATCCGAGCCATGTACCTGTTTCGGGTGTATGGCAGAGATAAACATACGAATATTTGTACCGTCTGATTGCTTTATGGAAAGCGGCGGCAGGGGAGAAGTTGGCTCTGTCTGCCGGAATCGTCTGGCAGCGCGACAGCACGAGTTTCTCGAACTGCTTTCGGCGTAGCGGTTCGATGAAGGCATTGAAACGGCGGCTGTAGTCTTCCTTCGGGTTTTCGAGGAAGGAGACAAGCGTTTCACTATGATGGAATTCCTGTTCCGCAGGCATCAAGTATGAAACTTTTGTTTCCTCATCGGGCGGAAGTTTCTGGATGTCCGGCCGGATCAGTACGATTGGGTGCTGTTTGCTTACATGGAAGGGAGCAATGACGAAACCACTCTGTTCGTCCAGTTCCTCGATATGATAAAGAATACGTGCAGAACCGGAGGCTTGCATGGCGAAACGAGGCGATTCTCCTGGTATCCGCCAGAGTGCAAAACTCCGGTTCTTTCTGATCAATGTGTCGACTACGTTACAAATCCTTAATTCGTCTGGTGTCATTTCTTTTTTAATATGCTGTTGACTACACGGATGGATGATACCAATTTATCTGTGGATGTGAATACATCGACGTTCCAAACGTGCGAAGTGCGACCT
>ERZ791718.659-NODE-659-length-16752-cov-2.106846_pt1 | contig 16752 bp, 10 predicted proteins | sample MGYA00510349_ERZ791718 | MGnify/ENA primary metagenome ERZ791718 (study PRJEB30046, sample SAMN00715136) | human gut metagenome | study: EMG produced TPA metagenomics assembly of the A metagenome-wide association study of gut microbiota in type 2... | reverse complement strand
TCTAATGTAGACCGGATAGACTCGCCTGCCTTGGCGTTCTATCCGGATCGTATTTCCGGCAATATCGAGTTGGCCAAGAGGATCATAGGCGATACGAACCGGCTTCGTCCGCACGTGAAGACGAATAAGGCGGCTGAGGTATCCCGCATGCTGCTGGATGCCGGAATCCGGAAGTTCAAGTGCGCTACGATTGCCGAGGCCGAGATGCTGGGGCATATGAATGCCCCAGATGTATTATTAGCCTATCAGCCGGTAGGTCCGAAGATTTCCCGCTTATTAGATTTGATAAAGGCATATCCCGCCACCCATTACTCCTGCTTGGTAGATCAAGCGGAGAATGCCCGTGCGATCTCGGCTCTTTGCGAGGCCGGGAATATCACCTTGGATGTCTTTATCGATCTGAACGTGGGAATGAATCGTACCGGAGTCCTCCCGGAGAGAGCGGAGGCGCTGGTGGATGCCATTCTGCCGCTGAAGTCTCTGCAGATTATCGGGTTGCATGGCTACGACGGACATATACATGACGCGGAGCTATCGGTACGTTGCCAAGGCGCGGATGCAGCGTACGCCTTGACCGAACGTGTGTTCCGGGAGATATCCCGCAAGTTTGCCTATCCATTGGTAAAGGTGATGGGAGGTACTCCTACATTCCCGATGTACGCGAAGCGGAAGGATTGCGAATGCAGTCCCGGCACGTTTGTGTTCTGGGATTGGGGGTATGGAAACGCTTATCCGGATATGCCGTTCAAGGTAGCCGCCTTATTGATGACTCGGGCCATTTCCGTGCTGGATGAGCATCATGTTTGCGTAGATCTTGGTTACAAGGCGGTAGCCTCGGAAAGTCCTTTGCCCCGTGTGTTTTTCTTGAACCATCCGGAGGCGAAACCTATCTCCCAGAGCGAGGAGCATCTGGTCTTGGAAGTCCCGGACAGTCGGCTCTATCCATTAGGTTCCGTATTCTATGGCATTCCCGTTCATATTTGTCCTACGGTCGCTTTATACGACAAGGCTTATGTGATCCGGGATCGTGAGGCGATCGGCGAATGGCCTATCATTGCCCGTTCACGCCGCATCACCTATTAACGGTAATCAAATTATCAATTATCAACTCTCAATTAATAAAATGAATAAGCCATTTATTATCGACGCCCATCTCGACCTTAGCATGAACGCTTTGGAGTGGAATCGGGATTTGCGTGAACCCCTAAAAGAAATCAATCGGAGAGAAATCGGTATGACCGATAAGCCCGACCGTGGAAACGCCACTATATCGTTTGAGGAACTGCGTAAAGGAAACGTCGGGTTAGTAGTCGCCACCCAGATCGGTCGCTATGTAGGGCCGGATAATCCACTTCCCGGTTGGCATTCCCCGGAACAAGCTTGGGCGCAGACCCAAGGCCAACTCGCTTGGTATAAGGCGATGGAAGAGGAGGGCCAGATGGTCATGATCCGGGATAAGAAGGCCTTGGAAGCGCATCTGGCTCTTTGGAAAGACGGTGAACCCGCCGACAAGAAGCCGATCGGTTATGTATTAAGTATCGAGGGCGCCGACTCGTTCATCACGGTGAATCATGTGGAAAGGGCGTATGCTTATGGCTTGAGGGCGGTTGGCCCGGCACATTACGGCCCCGGAAGGTATGCCAACGGTACGGATTCTACCGGTCATCTGAATGCCATGGGGAAAGAGTTGTTGCGTACCATGGATCGCTTGGGTATGATTCTTGACGTGACCCATTTATGTGATGAGGCTTTCTGGGATGCGTTGGATTTGTATAAGGGACCGATTTGGGCGAGCCATAACAACTGTCGGGCCTTCGTAGATCACAACCGTCAGTTTAGCGACGAGATGATCAAGGCGTTGATAGAGCGTGGCGCCGTGATCGGTATCGCCCTAGACGCTTGGATGATGGTACCGAACTGGGTGCGAGGCGAGTCTACTCCAAGAGGCATGAACTGTGGTATGGAGATTATGGCGAACAATATCGATCATGTCTGCCAATTGGCTGGAAACGCGAACCATGTGGCTATCGGCAGTGATCTGGATGGTGCTTTCGGTACGGAGCAATGCCCGTATGACCTAGTAACGATCGCCGATCTCCAAAAGATATTCCCGATCCTTCAATACCGTGGCTTTACGGACGATGCTATCAACCGTATCGCCTCTGGTAACTGGATTGAGTTCTTACGGAAGCATTTGCCGGAATAAGCTACTGCAACCCGGGTTGCAGTGATACCGCGATGTGGATGCAGTGTTACTGCAACCTGGATTGCAGCGTCACTGCATCCGCATCGCGGTAAAAAGACAAACACGGTGAGTCTATTTTATATCTGCAATACCAAGACGAACCGGCATCCCTTCTTATATTCCTTATCGATAGATAGGGTTCCGTTTAATTTACTAGCCATCAGTGCGCAGATGGGTAATCCCAAACCATCGCCTTGCGCTAGATCCTTCGCCTCATTGAATGGCTTGAATAAGTTCTCTTTTAGATCATCCGGTATGCCTGTACCATTATCGGTAATGATAAATTGGCAAACATGAGCGCCTTTCCGTTTAAATTCCAGACGGATGTTACCGCTGGAAGTATATAATGCGGCATTCTTTAACAAATGCAATAAGACTTGCTCCAGATGCTCGGCGTTCGTCTTAATCTCCAATTGGGGCACGTCTGTTACGAGATTGACCTCCGGCTGAATATCCCCTTTAACCTTCTCCACGATTTTCTTACTGAAGTTTCCTACATTAAAAGAACTAACCTCATACGGTTCCATCAACGTATTCTCCAAGGAGGAAAGCTCTTGGATATGAACCGTAAACTGTTTCAAAGCCTCTACCCGTGTCCATACATCCTCGGCCTGCTTCGGAGCTACCGCCTGTAATTCTTTGGCGGATGCGCTAAGCTTGTTCAAGGTAGGCTCCATCTGAACCGATATGTTTTGGATGAATTGGGCTTGTTGTTCGCTATGCTCGTTTGTCGTCTGGATGATTTTCTTTAATTTCTTGTTCAGCACAATAAAGCGTAATAGAAGGAATCCCAAGAAAAGCAAGGCGGCTATCAGGATTACCACGAATGTGATAAGTCCGACAATCATATATTGCTTAACAGACAATTTATCGTCTTTTTCCTGTATTGTCTGTAGGCTCTGATCGTATTTTTGTTGTAATGCCCCTAGTTTATCCTCTGCCGTAAGAGCTTTTACGGAATCCGTCCATACGATGTATTTGTCGTAGGTACGTTCCATCAGTGGGGCATTGTTTGCCTTACGAGCGATAGAGATCAGGTTCCGGTAGCAATCGTTCACCTTCTCATATTCTTTTTTCTCCTTATACTGGTTGATCAGTTTCTGGAAAGCAGCATCCCCCTGCTCGTTTTGCCCGAACGTATAATAATAACCTGCTTGGGTATATAATAAATTGTTCGATAACTTCTCATCGCCCGCTTGGCTGGCCAGATTATCTAATGTATTGAGTTGAACTTGCGCTTGGGCGGCGTTCTTTAGCTTAATATACATTTCCAACCGCTCTTTCGTTACTTGGAAGCGTTGCTCATAGAGCGATTTCTGCAACTTCTGTTCCTCGGTTAAGATGAATTGGTTCATCTGGCGGCAAAGATCGAATGCCTCTTGGTAATAATTCTCGCGATAATATAGATAAGCCGCCTGCGTACCGGCATCGATCGCTTGTTTGTAATCACCTTTTTGGGATAAGCTCTTGTAAGCTTGTAAAAAAAGATAACGAGCTTTGGTGTAGTCTTTTTTTTCCAGGCTGCTTTGTGCCTGTGTCATAAATTGATTCGTCGTATTTTGCGCCTGCATGACCGGACAGAGACAAAGTACAAGAGAGAGTAAAAGATAAGTGATCCTCATAACTTAAAATTTTAATTTGAAGTAAAAATATGTATTTACTAGGATTAAAGCAAAATATATCTGGGGAAAATAACCGGGATATTACAAATAGATGCGATTCTCTCAAGGAGGCTCGATCAAGTAGAATGAATCTATTTAAAGTTTATCGAGTTATTGCCATTTGATTTTTTATGTCTATGTTTGCAAATATCTTGACGCTAAGGGAGATGGAATAATGGATAAAACTATAGACGATTTGTTTATTCTAAAACTGATAAAAGCTGGTGATAGACTGGCTTTTAAACATCTGTTTGAGTTATATTTCACTCCTTTATGCCGCTTCGTACATTTATATATGAAGAAACCGGGAGCCGCCGAGGATATCGTAGTCGATATCTTTGCCAGCTTTTGGGAAAGACGGGAGACCTTACAAATCCAGATCACGTTGAAAGCCTATCTATTCCAGTCCGCACGGAATAGGGCCTTGAATTACCTAAGAGATAACGAGCGTTTTATCTCAACGGACGATTTTTCCTCTTTGGAACGTTTCGAGAATGACGAGACATTAGAAACTCAAGAGTTGCAACGCCTGATTCATGAGGCTATTTTCTCCCTTCCCCCGAAATGCCGTGATGTATTCAATAAGAGCCGTATGGACAACCTTTCAAATAAGGAGATAGCGGAGCAAATGAATATAAGCGTTAAAGCCGTGGAAGGGCATATTTCCAGAGCGTTAAAACAGATCCGGGCCTATTTGGGGGATGCCTATCACTACTTATGGTGATTTTATTTCCACAAGATTAAAAAAAATAATGAAAACTATGTAGGGTTATCGTCATTTGATGTGTCACACTAGAAAATGGCACTTCATGAATAAACATATACCATGGCAATTAATTATATCTCGTCTGAAGGATGAACAAGATGAGAGAGGTGAGAAGTTGTTCGAGGAATGGCTTCAAGGGGAAGGGAATGCTCATTTATATCAAGAACTAGAGGGATTATGGAGAGAGATCCGGGAGGAGGCTTCATCCTATACGCCGGATACCGCTTTTTATTGGCAACAACTGGAAAGTCGTATGTCCCAAGAGAACAAGGCTCCTAAAGTCGTCTCTATCTGGAAATTCCGTATGGCGGTAGCCGCGGCTTCCATATTATTGATCATTTCGTTGACCTTCTCTTTCTTGTATACTGGAGGAGACCGGGCCGTTTATTCCAATAAGTTGTCTTATTCCGCTTTAAGCGGTAAGTCGAGGATCGTATTGCCGGATAGCAGCGTTGTTTGGTTGAACTCCGGTTCTACCTTGGAGTATGCGGCAGATTTCATGGAGAACCGGGAAGTGGCTTTGAACGGCGAGGCCCTGTTTGACGTGACGAAAGACAACCGGCATCCTTTCGTGGTCTTGGCCTCGGAGGTGAAAGTAAAGGTACATGGTACCTGCTTTAACGTGAACTCTTATCCAAAGGAAGAAAACATTCGGGTGACCCTTTTCCGGGGTTCAGTCTCTTTGGAGGCCGGAGGTAAGGAGGCTTATCTGTATCCGGGGGAGATCGCCGCTTTGAATAAAAGGGATAAGACCTTGAATATAACCTCCGCCGATATGTTTTACGAGTCTTTCTGGGCAAGCGAGAGTGTGCGGTTTGAGGCGAAGTCGTTACGGTACATAACTCGTTATCTGGAGAAATGGTATAATGTTAAGATCGAGGTAGATCCTACCATCCCGGATTCACAAGCCTATACGTTCACAATCAAGGATGAGTCACTGGAAGTGATCTTACGGATCATGTCGCGCATAAACCCGATCGCTTATACGTTCGACGAGGATGATCACGTACAAATAATGCATGTTGAACCTTCTAAAAAGTAATGCCTATGAGATTATCCCAATGACATAAGACAACAAAAAAGGCTTAAGCGGTAACTTAAGCCTTTCGGGGACAAATCCCTAATCCAAATTAAAATCTAATTACAGCTTGTTCAAATTTGGCCGTTTGTCTAAAGCTGTAAGGATGTTAACTTTAAATACTTCGCAAATATATGAATAATAAAAGACAATTTGTGAAAGGAAGAAATTGTTTGTATGCGATATTCTTTCTTCTATTCTTTTCTTTACGTTTGTTAGCTGTTGAAGCCGTCGACAAGAAGATATCAGTTTCATTTTCGAACCTACCGTTGAAAGAGGCGATCCATGAGATTGAGGTCGCTAGCGGTTATACGTTCTTTTATGACGGTAACAAGATAGACTTGACTCAAAAGGTAAGTTTGAACGTCTCGAATCAGCCTATAGAGTCTGCCTTAAATTCAATGCTAAGGACCACGGACCTCTCTTTTGAGATCACCAGTAAGCAGATCGCTTTGTTTCCGAGACAAAATGCAAGTGCGTCAGCCGGTAAACCTTCCCGCAAGATAACCGGTACGATACTAGATCCTTTGGGTGATCCGGTAATCGGGGCGAATGTCGTGGTGAAAGGTACGACGAACGGTACCATAACGGACATGGATGGAAATTTCTCGGTGGAGGCTTCGGACAATGATATCTTGCAAGTCTCTTATATCGGTTTTATGCCTCAGGATATCGCTGTTAAAGGGAAGAGCGAGCTGACCGTGACGATCCGTGAGGATACCCAGAAATTGGATGAAGTAGTCGTGGTTGGTTACGGTACCCAGAAGAAGGTGAATCTGACGGGTGCGGTGGAACAAGTGACGAGTGAGGTGTTCGATAACCGTTCCATCTCAAACGTTACCCAAGCGCTTCAAGGTACGATCCCTAATCTGAATATCTCGATGACAGATGGTAAACCAAATCGTACGGCGGAATATAATATACGTGGTACGACCTCTATCGGACAAAAGGGTAGCGCCTTGATATTGATCGATGGCGTGGAGGGTGATCCCAGTATGTTGAACCCGAATGATATCGCCAGTGTATCTGTCTTGAAGGATGCGGCTTCGGCTGCCATTTACGGCGCGAGAGGCGCATTTGGTGTCGTATTAATCTCGACGAAGAATCCGTCCAAGGACAAGACTTCCGTGACGTACTCGGGTAATTTTACGATGAAATCTCCGACGAAGGTACCGGATGTCGTTACCGATGGATATACATACGCTAAATACTTTAATGAGGCGTGGAGCGCTTATTACGATTATTCCCAAACTCCACAGAACATTAATAAGACCTTGAAATTCTCTCAGGAGTATCTGGAGGAACTGGAGCGTCGTTCCGGCATCTCGGGATTACCGGAGGTAGAGATCGGTCCGAATGGGGATTATGTATATTATGGAAATACGGATTGGTACAAGGAATTGTATAAGAAATCTACGTTCGCTACGGATCATAATATTTCCGTGTCCGGAAGTAGCGGCAAGACCAGTTTCTATGTAACGGGCCGTTATTATGGGCAAGATGGATTGTTCCGATATAATACGGACGACTATAAGTTGTTCAATATGCGTGCGAAAGGAGCGGTGCAGGTATTTGATTGGTTGAAGGTGGAGGACAATTTGGAGTATTCCAGCATGACTTATCATAATCCGTTGAATGTAGGTGAAGGTGGCGGTATCTGGCGTAATATCGCGGATGAGGGGCATATTTTGGCTCCGATGTTTAACCCGGATGGTACCTTGACGCACTCTGCCGCTTATACGGTTGGTGATTTCTGGTACGGAAAGAATGGTATCGATACCGAGCAAAGGATCTTGAAGAATACGGTGAGCGCTACGGCTAGTTTCTTGAAGGATAAATTGCGTATCAAAGGTGATTTTACGTTCCAGAACAATGACAACGACCAAACCCAGATCCGGGTACCGGTGCCGTTCAGCCGCCGTCCGGGTGTGATTGAGTACGTAGGTTCTTCCAAGAATGATATCCAGAATACGAATAAGACGACTAGTTATCTGGCTAGCAATATTTACGGAGAATACGAGGATACCTTTAAAGAAGTGCATTATTTCAAGGCGATGGTAGGATATAACTACGAGGAATCCCGTATGAAGAATGTAAAGGTATTGAGAAACGGATTGATCTTTGATGATGCCGAGGATTTGAATATGGCCTTGGGACAAACGATTAATACCGAGGGTGGTTATTCCAAATGGCGTATATCCGGAGGTTTCTTCCGTTTGAATTATGTCTTTAATGATCGTTATCTATTGGAAGTGAATGGTCGGTTAGATGGTTCTTCCAAATTCCCGTCGGATTCTCAATATGCGTTCTTCCCATCGGTCTCTGCGGGTTGGAGGGTTTCGCAAGAGCCGTTCTGGAAGGTTCCCGAGGAAATCTTCTCGAATCTGAAGGTACGTGCCTCTTATGGTTCCTTGGGTAATGGTAATATTGATCCGTACTCATTCCAAGAGTTATTTAAGATCAAGCAATCCAGTTTGGTGTTGAATGGCATACGTCCGCAGTATACGGGCCAGCCGGCGGTTATTCCGTTGGGCTTGACTTGGGAGAAATCTACGACCTTGAACCTTGGTCTGGACTTTGCTTTCCTATCGAACCGTTTGCAATTCTCGGGCGATATCTATCAACGGAAAACAACCGATATGTTTACGGTGGGTATGTCATTGCCGGCGGTGTTCGGTACGGATGTGCCGAAAGGTAACTATGCGGATCTTACGACAAAAGGTTTTGAGTTGAGTGTCTCTTGGCGGGATCAATTCCAGTTGGCAAGTAAACCGTTCAATTACGAGGTTCGTTTCACGCTCGCCGATTACCAGTCAACGATTGATAAATACAATAACCCGGAAAAGAAACTGGGCGATGATTACTATTACGAGGGTATGAAGGTAGGTGAGATCTGGGGATACGAGACTGAAGGTTTCTTTACCTCGCAAGCTGATATCGATAGCCACGCTAAACAACCCTATTTCTACGCGGGTGCTACGGCTGGACAATGGCTTCCGGGCGATATCAAGTTCAAGGACTTGAACGGCGATGGCGTGATTGATTATGGAAACAATACGGTGGATAATCCGGGTGACCAGAAGATAATCGGTAATAGCGAGCCTCGTTTCATCTATGGTATCAATTTGAGCGGTGATTGGAATAACTTCTTCGTCTCCGCTTTCTTCCAAGGTGTAGGTAAACAAGATTGGTGGCCGGGATCGGAAGCCTCTTATTTCTGGGGTATGTATAATCGTCCGTATAATGATATGCCTAAATCTCATTTGGGGAATATCTGGACGGAGGAGAATCCGAATACCTATTTCCCCCGTTTGAGAGGATACTCCTCTGAGGAGCCTTATGCCGAGTTGAACTTGAAACAAACCCGTTACTTACAGAATATCGCCTATATACGTATGAAGAATATTCAGTTAGGGTATACTTTGCCGAAGAGCTTTATCTCGAAACTAAGGATGCAGAATGCCAAGGTATACGTCTCGGGCGAGAATCTTTGGAGTTGGTCTCCTTTCTATAAATATTCTAAAGACTTAGACGTTGAGGCGGTCAGAGGTTCTGACCGGGATTTAACGGAGGGTACGTCGGGTAATGGATATAGCTATCCGATATTGAAGAGTGTTAGGTTTGGTTTGTCAGTTACATTCTAAAAAGTGCTATAGTATGAAAAAGACATTAATATATATCATCAGTGTGATAGGTTTGTTCTCTTGCGATTTGGATGAGGTTCCTGTTTCAGAGGTTTCCAAGGAACCGGTTTTCAGTACGGAGAATGGATTGGAATTATACGCGAACTCGTTCTATGAGATTTTACCGACTCCATCGGCCGCTCACCAAGCGGATAATATGTGTGATTATGCGGCGAGGGCGTTGGTTCCTAATTTTATATTGGCGGATGCCTATGGTCCTCAACAGAGCGATGGCTGGGATTGGGAAAAGCTTCGGAACATCAATTACTTTATCCAGAATTGTACGGACCCACGGGTATCGGAAAGCGTTAGGATGAATTATATAGGTTTAGCTCGTTTCTTCCGTGCTTGGTTCTACTTTGATAAGGTGAAACGCTTTGGCGACGTGCCTTGGATCAATAAGGCGATGGAGGTGGATGACCCCGATCTGTATGCGGCAAGGGATTCGAGAACCTTGGTGATGGATTCGGTCTTGGCTGATTTGGATTTCGCTTGCGAGCATATTACCTTGACGAGTGATCAGACCAGTTCCTTGATCACGAAGTATGTAGCTCAGGCTTTCAAGTCGAGAGTATGCCTGTTCGAGGGGACGTTCCGTAAGTATCATACGGAATATGGGCTGAAAGAGTCGGCGAATGCTTGGCTGAACGAGGCGGTTAAAGCGGCAGAGGATGTGATCGCTAACTCTGGTTTTAAATTGTATACGGCAAACGGTACGACGAAATCGTACCGGGATTTGTTTATCAGTGTGAAGCCGGTGACTACGGAGGTTATGCTTGCCGCTGTTTGTGATAAGTCCTTGAGCGTATTGAATGACGCTAACTGGTATTGGACAAGCGCTACATATGGTCCCCGTCTGAATTTGATCCGTACGTTCGTGAATACTTATTTGATGGAGGACGGTACTCCTTTTACGGACAAGGAGGGATATAAGACCATGGTCTTTATGGATGAGGTGAAGAATCGTGATAAACGTTTGCAACAAACCATCCGTATGGGGGATTATAAGCGTATTGATGGGGGGGGTGCAAACGCCCGCTCCTCCGATCTTCTCTTATACCTATACCGGTTATCAACCTATTAAGTATTGCCTGGATGATGTGTTTTATGATAGCGGTGCGAATAATGATAATTCGATTCCTTTGATTCGTTTCGCCGAGGTATTATTGAACTATGCGGAAGCGAAAGCGGAGCTTGGAGTCTTCACGGATGCGGATTGGGAAAAAACGATCGGTGCTTTACGGGGTAGAGCGGGGATAACAGGAGGTTTGACAGCTAGACCGACAAAGGCTGATCCTTACCTGCAAGCGAATTATTTCCCGGAAATAACAGATCCCAGTTTGCTGGAGATCCGTCGTGAGAGAGGTATCGAATTGGTATTCGAGGGTTTGCGTTTCAGTGATTTGTTACGTTGGAAAAAAGGGAATCTGATGACAATGCCTTGGAATGGTTTCTATGTCCCGGAATTGGATAAGCCGATGGATTTAAATGAAGATGGTATCTTGGATGTATGTTTTACGATGAATGAGAACGTGGAGAACCCGATATCGGGAGTGACCTACGTGGTCGTTTCCGAGATGAAGGCCGGTAAGGTAAATCCGCAGCGTTTATCAGGGAATACGAAAGGAGAATTGACTTGGTTGAATAATATTCCCCGGGTATGGGAGGATAAGCATTATCTATATCCTATTCCGGACTTGGATATTATCATGAATCCGAACTTGACACAAAATCCGGGTTGGTAACTAAAAAAAGAATGAATCATGAAAAAGTTAATTATATTCGTGTCATTGCTGTTCTTGGCGATGGCTTATGGAAAAGCGGAAGATAAGGAGGTCTTAAAGATCGCTACTTTTAATTTGAGGATGGATACTCCATCCGATGGGGAGAACGCTTGGTTTCACCGGAAAGATATGGTGAATGACTTAATCCGTTTTTATGGTTTCGATTTATTCGGGACTCAAGAAGGATTTACGCATCAATTAAACGATATCTTGCGGTTAAGCGACTACCGGTTTATTGGTGTAGGACGGGATGATGGAAAAGATGCCGGAGAGCACTGCGCCATATTTTATCGTTCAGATCGGTTCAAGGTGTTGGATCAAGGTGATTTCTGGTTATCGGAACATCCCGAGAAACCCGGTAGAGGTTGGGATGGTACTTGCTGTAACCGGATTTGTACTTGGGGGAAGTTTGAGGACTTGAAGAACCATAAACAATTTTATTTCTTTAATGTACATTATGAGTACGAGGGAGATGTGGCCCGTAGGGAATCTTCTAACTTAATGATCTCACGGATCAAAAGTATCGCCGGTAATCAGCCTGTATTCCTGACAGGCGATTTCAATGCGTTTCCTACCGAAGAACCGATCCGTATTTTAAATGATAGCGGTTTCTTGAACGACTCTTATAAGATCACCAAGGAAGCCCCGTTCGGTCCGGTCTGTACCTATCACGGATATGATAGTACGATCAAGACAGAGGAGCGTCTGGATTATATTTGGGTAACCGACAGTATCCAAATTGATAAATACGGTGTATTAACGAACACATTATACGGACATACACCTTCGGATCATTTCCCGGTGATGGTCGTGGCTGAGTTCTAATATTATCTCAATGTGTCCGATCCCTGAACTCCGAGGGCGTGACCCCTTCTTTCTTCTTGAAGAATGTGGAGAATTGGCCGGCATTCTCGAAATGTAGGCTATAGGCGATCTCGGAGATCGTCAAAGGGGTACTAGTCAGAAGCTCTTTCGCACGAAGGAGCTTCTGTTGTAATTGATATTGGGCGGGGGAGACGCCGGTGTATTCCTTAAACATCCGGCGAAACCATGAATAACCTAAACCAAGACGGGCAGCGATCTCTTCTGGACTTAATGGGTCCTCGATGTTCTCCTTCATTAATATACGTGCCTCGTTGATTTTATCTACGACATAGGTGTTCGTGAAGGAGTTGTTCTTTTCCTTATAATATACGGAGCCTAATATATGAAGCACGATACTGGAGATCATCTGTTGGTAACCGGATTTCTCCTCCGAGGCGAACTTCAGTATATCCTCATAAAGTCCGACGATCGTAGCGCTCAGCCCGATCCGGTGTAGCGGCTCTTCCTTGGTAAAGAATTTCTTCTCCACACGTTTATCGATATGAATGCCCCGGAAACCTACCCAATACTCATCCCATCCCGTTTCCCGGTCCGGATAATAACTATGCCATTCCCCGGGGAAAAGGAGGATCATCGTCCCTGCGTTTATCTTTTGCGATTTACAAGACTGGGAGGAAAAGTACCCGCTACCTTTCGTTATATATACCAATTGATACTCATTCAGGATACGTCCGGTCTGAGGCTTGAAATTATACTTCTCCGGATGCCGGGAAAGCGGATAGGCGCAACCCGGCGGGATGAATTGATATCCGACCGTCGTGACGACGATTCCCCATTCCTCATCCGTAGCGCTGATCGTCAAGTAACGTAGTAAATCATTCCGCAGTTCGTTCATGTCAGATTTGAAAGGTTTAAAATCATTTTCGTAAGCAAATATAGCAATAATGCTTCTACTTTTGCTTTCGTCAAACAAATAACTTTGTTAAGCCATGAAGGAATATAATTTTCTAGCCTTTGATATAGGGGCTACCAGTGGACGGGCCGTGCTCGGAACCTTAAAGGATGCCAAATTTGAAATGAAAGAGATCCATCGGTTCCCGAATCCGATGGTGGAATTACACGGACGGTTTTATTGGGATATCTATCATCTTTATACTTCTCTTATAGAAAGCTTGACGATATGCGCCCGGCAAAGAATCCGGTTGCACTCGATCGGAATAGATACATGGGGAGTGGATTTTGGGTATGTGGCTTTGGATGGCTCTTTATTGGGCTTACCTCGTGCTTACCGAGATCCTTATACGGACGGCGCTCCCGAGGACTTTTTCAAACGGATTCCCAAGGAAGAGGTCTATAAGCGAACAGGTATTCAAGTGATGCCGTTTAATAGCTTGTTCCAGCTTTTCAGGGCGGGGCAAGACTCGTTTATACCGCAGGAAGTGGCGGAAAAGATATTATTCATACCGGACCTTTTGGCTTATATGTTGACGGAGCGTATGGTATGTGAATATACGATCGCTTCCACGTCTCAATTATTGAACCCGGAAACCCATAAATTCGATTACAAGCTCTTGGAGGCCGTGGGTGTATCTCCTACTTTGATGTGTCCAGTGGTGATGCCGGGAACGTTGATCGGACGGTTGAGCGAGTCGATCGCCCGTAAGACAGGAATCGGGGAAATCCCGGTAATCGCCGTGGCCGGTCACGATACGGCGTCGGCGGTAGCCGCTGTTCCTGCTTCTTCTCCTAATTTCGCTTACTTGAGTAGCGGTACTTGGAGCTTGATGGGTATCGAGGTGGAGAAGCCGATTATCAACGAGGTCTCTTTCAAGAATAATTTCACGAATGAGGGGGGCATCGAGGGTACGACTCGCTTTTTGAAGAATATTACAGGTATGTGGATCTTGGAACGTTGCCGGGAGCAATGGAAGCGGTCCGGATTGGATTATTCGTACGATGATATGGTTCGGATGGCGGAGTTGAGCGAATTTACTTCTTTGATCAATCCGGATGATCCCCGTTTCGCCAATCCAGAGAATATGCTACGTGAGATCACGGCCTATTGTGAGGAAACCGGACAGGCTGTTCCCGCTTCGGACGCCGATTATATACATTGTATATTTTATAGCTTGGCGAATCGTTATAAAGAGGTGTTGGAAATACTCAAATCGATGTCGCCACATCCGATTGAACGATTGCATGTGATAGGTGGTGGCTCTCGGAACGATCTGCTGAATCAGTTGACAGCCAACGCTATCGGTATTCCCGTATTGGCAGGCCCGTCTGAGGCGACAGCCATTGGAAATTGCTTGATACAGGCTAAGTCGGCAGGATTACTGACGGATTGTTGGGAGATGCGAAGACTGATAGCCACCGCATTCCCTCCCAAGGAATTTTATCCGGAAAGGTGATACACATTCAAATCATATAAATTTAAAAACATCATACCATGACAAAAGACAGTTTAATTCAACAGGCATTTGAAGTAGCGGCAGAACGCTATGCGGCCGTAGGTGTAGACGTTCGTAAAGCTTTAGAGGATATGAAGAAAATATCCCTATCCCTGCATTGCTGGCAGGCCGATGACGTAAGCGGTTTCGAGAACCAAGGCGGCTCCTTGACCGGTGGTATACAAGTGACCGGCAATTATCCGGGACGTGCCCGTACTATCGACGAGTTGCGTCGGGATGTATTGAAGGCGAAATCCTATATCCCCGGTAATCATCGGCTTAGTCTGCATGAGATCTACGGGGATTTCCAAGGGGAGAAAGTAGACCGTGACGAGGTAGAACCCCATCATTTCGAGAGCTGGATACAATGGGCGAAAGAGAATGATTTCAAGCTAGACTTCAACAGTACCTCTTTCTCGCACCCTAAAAGCGGAGATTTGACCTTGGCTAACCCCAGCGATGATATCCGTAACTTCTGGATCGAGCATACGAAGCGTTGTCGCTGGATCAGCGATGAGATGGGTAAAGCCCAGAACGATCCTTGCATGATGAACCTTTGGATACATGACGGGAGCAAGGAAGTACCGGCCAGCCGCTTACGTTATCGCCGTATCTTGGAGGAATCGCTGGATGAGATATTCGCTACCGAATATAAATGGATGAAAGATTGTATCGAGGCGAAACTCTTCGGTATCGGCTTGGAGAGTTATACGGTAGGTTCCTATGATTTTTATTTGGGCTACGGAGCGAAAAAGAATAAGATCGTTACCTTGGACACCGGCCATTTCCATTTGACGGAAAGTATCGCCGATAAGGTTTCCTCGTTATTGCTGTTTACGCCCGAGATCATGTTGCACGTAAGTCGTCCGATCCGTTGGGATAGCGATCATGTCGTGATCTTGAATGACGATGTGCAGGATTTAGCCCGTGAGATCGTGCGTTGCGACGCCTTGGACCGGGTACATATCGGTTTGGATTATTTCGACGCTACCATCAATCGTATCGGTGCTTATGTCATTGGTAGCCGTGCCACGCAAAAAGCCTTTATGCTCGCTTTGCTGGAGCCGATCGCCTTGCTTCGCCAGTACGAGGATGAGGGTAAGTATTTCCAGCGTCTTGCCTTGCAGGAGGAAGCGAAGAGTCTGCCTTGGGGTGCGGTTTGGGATATGTATTGTCTGCAAAGTGGGGTCCCCGTAGGAGAGTCTTATATCGCTGAGATCGAGAAATATGAGTCCGACGTTACCTCAAGACGGCAATGATAGAGATCGGGATCGGGTTGTTGATCATCGCGATCGGCAGTTTCGGGCAGAGTAGCTCGTACGTGCCGATCAATAAGATCCGGGATTGGAGTTGGGAAAGCTTTTGGTTGGTGCAAGGTATCTTCGCTTGGTTGGTTTTCCCTTATCTCGGGGCGATGTTGGCGGTACCGGAAGGGAGTACCTTGCTGGAGCTATGGTGTTCGCCGGGTAGCTTGGGAGCGGTTATTTATGGCATGCTCTGGGGTGTCGGCGGGTTGACTTTCGGGTTGAGTATGCGTTATCTGGGCGTAGCTTTGGGACAGAGCATCGCCTTGGGTACATGCGCCGGCTTTGGTACGCTCTTCCCGGCTTTGTTCGGTGGAACGAATCTGTTTGAGGGAACCGGATTGATCCTGTTGACCGGTGTTTGCATTACCTTAGCGGGTATCGCCGTGATCGGTTACGCCGGAAGCCTGCGGGCCCGGGATATGAGTGAGGAGGAGAAGAAAGCGGCGGTGAAGGATTTTGCCTTGACTAAGGGCTTGGCGGTAGCCTTGCTTGCCGGTGTGATGAGCGCCTGCTTCAATTTGGGTTTGGAATCGGGAAACGAGGTGCTGGCGAAAGCGAAAGAGGCGGGAGCTAGCGATCTGTTCGCCTTGAATCCCGTGATACTGTTGGTTACTTTGGGCGGCTTTTGTACGAACGCTGTGTATTGTATTTTCCAGAACGTGAAAAACGGGACGGGCAAGGATTATTTCTCGGTATCGGGAGGTACATTGCTGAATAATGTCTTATTTTGCGCTTTGGCAGGCGTGCTTTGGTACTCGCAGTTCTTCGGCTTTCTGGAAACGGTCCAGATTTTCTCTTGCCTTCTGATAAACCATCGGATCATAAAGATCTGTTTCCGGATCCAGATCCATCTCTGCACGGTCTATATGTAAAAAAGATTCCGGATTTTTTCCCCCGATCTCTCTTGCTTCCTCTCTGCTGACTACGTCATAGGGAAGTGCAGCCACCCTTTC
>ERZ791718.630-NODE-630-length-17389-cov-4.232606_pt1 | contig 17389 bp, 10 predicted proteins | sample MGYA00510349_ERZ791718 | MGnify/ENA primary metagenome ERZ791718 (study PRJEB30046, sample SAMN00715136) | human gut metagenome | study: EMG produced TPA metagenomics assembly of the A metagenome-wide association study of gut microbiota in type 2... | reverse complement strand
CATCCACGGTATCGCCTTTATTGGCATCACCCGGCAGCTCAACAGAAACAGAACCATCATCCTCTGCTTTTAATACCGGTGCCGACGGCGCCACTGTATCCACTGCGAAGTCAGCCGGCTGGCCCTGGCCACTGGTGTTACCTGCCGGGTCTGTGATTTCCGCGGTTACAGAATACTGACCATCTGCCGTCACTTTATCCGCCGGAATGGTCACATCAGCTTTACCTGCAGCCACTTCATCTGCGGTCAGCGTGTGCTCCACCGTGTCCGTCGTGCCGTCCGGTTTGGTGACCGTCAGCGTCAGGGTATCACCGGCAGCGCTGCCTTTCGGTACCGTGACTTCGGTCTGTACACCATCCTTCAGCTCTTCGGCATTCACACCATCTGCCGCTTCCGGAATGGCAACTACCGGTGTTGCATCTGTTGCACCATCACCATCGGTATCCCCCGGGATCTGGGTATCGGCAGCAAAATCAACCACATTCCCGGGTTTCGCCGGGTTACTGCCCTGAGTCAGAGTGACACTGACGCTGTTCTGCCCGTCAATCACCGCATCCTTCGGAATATCCATGGATACTTTACCGGCAGCCACTTCATCTTTAGTCACGGTATGTGTCACGTTCTCCGTGGTTTTGTCCGGACGGGTCACGGTAAGTGTAATAACTGCACCTTCTGCCGTGCCTGCCGGCAACGTGACCTCTGCCTGCAAACCGTCTTTCAGCTCATCAGCATTGGCATAACCGTCAGTCACTTCAGGAATGCTCAGAACCGGGGCATCTGCCACACCATCAGTTTTTGACGTCACGGTTGACGGGTCACTTTCATTACCGCTCGGATCTTTGGCAACCCCGGTAACTTCACTGTTATCCTTCACGTTATCTGCCGGAATGGTCGCTTTATCGCCAGTGCTGTCCGGGATCAGCGTCGGATCACTGGATGTCCAGCCGTTATCCCCTTTCTCCAGCGTCACGGTGTGCTTACCACCTTTTTCATCTTCAAAGGTGACATCCACGGTATCGCCTTTATTGGCATCACCCGGCAGCTCAACAGAAACAGAACCGTCATCCTCTGCCTTCAGTGCTGGTGACGATGGGGCTGTAGTATCAGAGTCATCATTTTCATGTCTATGTTTGCTTCCACCGCCACCTGCAGCTAAAGCCATAGCAGCCAGTCCCCCACCAAATGCCAGACCGCCCAACCATATAAAACCGCCACGATCATCATCTGACAAGGTTCCCGATTGTCCGGCAGTAATATCATCCAGCACCGGGCCATCCTGAGTCAGTACGGCTTCGGTGACCTGTCCATCTTCCCCAACAATATTAAATACCGCCGTACACTGTGTTTCCCCGGGCTGGCATTCTTCCCAGAATCCCTCTATCCGGACCTCAGTATCTTCTTCCTTTTTACGCAGAATTAAATCATCACCGGAGCGATCCGCCTCAACACCGTCAGGCACTAGGCCGGTCACCTCATCGATCAGTCCATACTGCTCCCCGGGCTGTGCTTTAACTGTATGACGACCTCCGACAGTCAGCACGGTTTTTTCTCCGCTGACCTTACCGGTAAAAATCATTTTCATATAAAATCCTTAGGCTAATTAAAACCTGCGATTATCAATATAAAATAAATTAATCATTTCCAGAGGTGGAAAAATAATAATTTCTATACGTGACTTATTCTCCTTAAATTTAATAAAATTATTTTTTCATTGCGATACGATACAGACTTCCTGTTGAGTGTCTGTATTACGGAGCCATGATATTAATAATATAATAAATCATCGTTCCTGAAGAGCTTGTTTCATTCTGGTGATTGGTTTAATCAGGTACTGAAATACACTTTTCTGACCTGTTTTTATATCCACGCTGGCTATCATGCCAGGAATAACTGGCAATATTTTTCCGTTCCTGTCTGTCAGATAATTATTACTGGTAGTAACCAGTACTCGATAATATGCTTCATTTGGATCCAGTTTTAAATCTCCCGGCCGTTTCTGGTCACGTAAAGTATCCGGACTTACCAGTGTCACCACTCCGTCAAGACCACCATAAATGGCATAGTCATAAGCCGTCAGTTTTACAAGTGCCGGCATCCCTGTTCTGACATAGGCAACATCCCGTGGATTTATATAAGCCTCAATCAGCAACTGGTCTTCCAGCGGAATAATTTCCATTATGTCCTGTCCTGCAGAAACCACGCCTCCCAAAGTATTTACCCGAATATTTTTTACGATGCCTCTCAGGGGAGCCCTGATACGTGAACGCTCAACCGGGTCGGCTCTGCCAGCCATATTCTCTTTTGCCTGTGCAAGCTCTGCTTCTGTCTTCACTAGTTCAGCTCCAGCTTCCGTCAGGTATTTATTCTGTTTCTCATCCATCTGTAACTGCAGCTCCGCTGACTGACGCTGCATACGTAACAGTTCGACTTCCGACATCGCCCCTTCACGCACAATTGGCCGGGTCATTGCTATTTCCTTATCCAGCAGAGCCTTACTCTGCTTAAGGCCGGCGATGCTTTGTGCCAGTTCAGTCTTTCGTAGTCGATAAACAGTACTTTCCCTCTCCCTCAAATCTGCAGGCACGTCATCCGGAAATGTCAGTGATTCGGAATAAGCTTCTGCACGGAGTCTTGCCCTGACTGCTTCCAGGTTATTCACCCGGGCTTCACTTTCCCTCAGCATGGCAGAGCTTCGGGTATCATCCAGTGTCAGCAGTACCTGACCTTTCTCAACAATATCTCCTTCCCTGACCTCAAGTGTTTTCAAAATACCCGGGTCAAGGGTCTGTATAACCTGCTCCCTGCTGCCGGGAATAATACTCCCCTGACCACGGGTCACTTCATCCAGAGGACTGTTCCATGCCCAGATAACAAACGTCACTACCAGTACCAGCAGAAAAATCACCATCAGGAAAAGGGCATGATGCTTTTCCTGCTGAAGGGCTGCCTGTACATCTGTCAACAGGGCCAGGTCTGACTGCCTAACCACCTCTGACGACGCTTTATTCCGTTCCGTTTTTTCTGTCATACCCCTGCGGTCCACAAACTGTTAAACATATATGCTCTTTATTTCTTATCCGCTTGACGCTCATGAAGTTATCGCTCTGCTCTCCCCACTCTGCTGTTTCCCTGACAGTTTTTTCAGTATTTCATCGCGGGGACCATCCATCATTACCCGGCCTTCATTCATCACGATAATACGGTCAACAATATTCAGCACCTGCAGACGATGCGTCACCACCACCATTGTGCGTCCACGGCTCCAGTGATTCAGCCCTTTCAGAACAATGTTCTCTGTCTGCAGATCAAGACCCGTCGTGGGTTCATCAAGCAGAACTACCCGGGGAGAACCCAGTACCATTCTCGTCAGAGCGACCATCTGACGCTGTCCTCCTGACAGCCCCTGACCTCCTTCCCCTATCTGCATATCAAGCCCGCATGGGTGATGACGAATAAAACGGTCAAACCCGAAACGTCCGGCTGCATTAATCATATCCACATCCGACAGGCTTCCCGGAAGACGCGAAAGCTGCAGATTTTCACGCAGAGTTCCCAGAAAAAGCCGGGGATTCTGCTCAAGCAGGAAAACCTTATCCCGAACAAAACAGGGATCCAGTTGCTGCATAGCAACCCCGTCAAGGGTAATTTGTCCTTTATTTTGACGGTATAGCCCTACCATCATTTTCAGTAGCGTCGATTTACCACATCCGATAGTGCCAATAATGCCCACCTTTTCTCCGGGCCGGATACAGACAGACATACCTTTCAAGGCTGCAGGTAATTCAGGCTTATAGAAAAACGTGACTGCGCTGAAATGGAATTCCCCCTGGATATCCTTCACGGTCAGATAATGTGTCTGACTTTCCCGTTCCACCGGGCGGCGAACTATTTCATTCACCCCCTGCATAGCCAGACGGGCCTGCTGGAAACGGGTGGCCAGTGATGCTATCTGGCCAAGCGGTGCAAGCGCGCGGCCGGAAAGAATAACGGCTGCAATCAGTGCCCCCATGGTGATACGGTTATGTGGGTCATCACTGTGAATAAGGTACGTTCCCAGAATGACCAGCAGAACAGTATTAATTTGCTGAATTGCTGTGGAAAAGCTGATTATGACATTACTGGTATTTTTTACCCGAATGGACGAACGGGCGACACTTGCAGTATATCCATCCCAGCGTCGCTGAACCCAGTTAACAGCATTATTCAGCTTCAGGGTTTCTATTCCGTCCAGAGCCTCCACAAGTAATCCCTGACGCTGCGATGATTCCCGCATGGAGGCATTAATATGACGGGAAAGCGGTCGCTGCAGTAATATTCCTGCCAGAATAACCAGCGGGACCAGCGTAAGAGGTACAACCGCAAGCCAGCCTCCCACGAGCCCGATAACACTGATGAAAAGCAGAATAAAAGGCAGATCAACAAAAGCCAGTAACGTAGCGCTGGTCATAAACTCCCTGACAGACTCATATTCCCGCAAATTGCTGGCGTATGAACCAGAGGATGCCGGCCTGTCAGACATTTTTACCGCCATCACCCGACGTAGCAGAGCAGAGCTGATAATCAGGTCTGCCTTCTTACCCGCAACATCCGTCAGATAACTCCGGATTAACTTTGCAGCACACTCAAACAGAATTGCTGTAATCACCCCGATACTCAGCATCCATAACGTTTCCCAGGAACGATTAGGTATAACCCGGTCATAGACGTTCATTACATACAGGGAACTGACCAGAGCAAGAAAGTTAATGATAAAACTCGCAACAATAACCTGTCCGTAATATGCCCTGAATCGCCACAGTACCCGCCAGAACCATGCCCCGCTCATGTCATACTCTGGCAGCTCCGAGCGACGATCCTGCTTTGCCTGTGGCTGAACAAACCAACAATAACCAGAATAAACGGCCATTAATGCATCGTGAGAAAGTGTCTTACGGAGACCTCCAGGCTGAAGCACATGATACTGTCTTGCCAGACCGGCCCCCTCAATACGCACTACCACAATAGCTTCCTGAGCGTTCAATAAAAGAAGCGCCGGAACCGCAAGTGACGGGATATCTTCCGGAGATCGCCGGGAAAGATGATTATCAAATCCTTCACTACGAAGAAACTCGCCAACAGAACGAAAATCAATCCCGGATACATCTGTACGGACAGTACCGGCAGCCAGAGTCTCAGCAGATACAGGTGTACCCAGTAACGCCGTTATCTGTGATAATCCTTCAAAAATACTCTTCACTTAATTACCAACCCTTCAACCCCGTTATTTTTCTTCTTCACCAGAAAGATTCACTCCGCTCCATTTCAGGAGCATTCCCTGGGAATACAGATAATCCAGCATACCGTGGAGCATCTGATCCTCCGTCTGAACCCGGGAGAGTCCGACACTGTACAGTTCGTTTTCAGCATTCAGTAATTCAATCAGTGTTTTTCTTGCCACCTGAAACTGAAGACGATAAAAGTCCACAACTCTGGCTGAAGCCTGTTCCTGACGTCTGAGCGTTTCCATTTCCCCTCGACTTTGTCTGACTGTTATCAGAGATAATCGCCCGGTTTCATCAATCATTCGGGCGACAGAGTCCAGTCGTCCGGTAGCTGCCACTATTTGCGCAGCTTTTTCTGTAACACCATAACTGGCATTACGGTTAAAGAGGTCCCAAGACAGATTGACCCCTATCTGCTGGTCATCCCGGGTTACAGACCCCGTTAAATCCACCCGAGGGTACCGGGCAAGCTCCTGTGCTTTCAGTGCCGCTTTTTTACTCTCAACATCAGCTTGGCTGGCAAGCCACGACGGGTTACCTTTCTGTGGAGCCTGTGTAAAATCAGTTAATAATTTGGCCTCTGTCATCCTAGAAAAAGGATTTTCAAGATCAGCTTCGGTTACCGGATTTTTTGTCCAAGTGGACAGTTTTCCCAGCGTGGTTTTAAGTACTCTGCTCCTAGAATTTATCTGCTGCCGAACCATCAACCTTCTGGCTTCGGCCTGAACAAGCTCAGACTCCCGCCCGGTATCATGAATACTGATGGTATTCAGGTCATTAAGAATTGCGTTATGCCGGGAAAGGCTCTGTTCAAGTACCGCAATGGATTGTTTTTCCCTGAGTGCATCAAGATATAATGAAACAAAAGAGTGAATTGTTTCCTCTTTTGTTTCTTCCATTTTATAATGATAATATTCGGCTTCTGACTCACTCCGACGCACATCCGCCTCAATAGCCCCTGAAGCAAATATATTCACTTCACCACGAATACCGGGTAAAATATCTTCAGTGTCATAATCGTAGGAATAACGGTGACTTTGTGAAAGGAGTTTACTTCCTGTAGCTGTGACAACTGGCCAATGTGCAGAGCTTGCCTGCTCTATGCGGGATTGTGCCGAAGTTAACTCCGCCCGGGCTTCCATTACTATGGGATCGTGCATAACTGCCTCCCTAATTAAGGAGTAAAGAGGCGCACTGTTAGTGGAAAATGAAAACAACAATAATAATAACAAATGTTTACGCTTCATTTTTATGATTTTTATTTAAAATATTAATAACGTGATTGTCCGTGCTTTTGCACTAAAAACTATTATTATAATATTCACTTAGCAATGCGCAGACATTATGTATATGAGATATTTTCTTTAAGCTAATAGAAAAATAACTCAGTGAAACATCGTTTCTTTCACATACTTCTCGTTTTGTAAAACCATCTACTAAGTGCTCTCTTAATGACATAATGATCTTATCACTTCGAATTCCAGATAATTCTATTAGTAACCAGAAGTGTTCATTTGAAATGTTATTTATAGCTGGTTTTACATTAAATCGATAATGAGTTAGCGTATTCCGCTGTATATGATCTGCCATACCATTACACATTATTCAATGTTTAATTTATTATTGATTCACATTATAAATACATATTTGTTTGCATCAAATTTTTTTTGCCCTCAATCAAAAAACCATTAAATGAAATTTAAAACCAATAAAACCAATAATACTAGAGATTACATCTAAAAAATTACTTCTCTGTAGGGTTTTTATCTAAAAAAAGTGAAATCTCAAAACAAAAAATTATTTATAAAATAAAACAAATGGGCATTTTTTTGGTAAAAATCAATTTTTATATGCAGATAATATCTATATTATAGATATTATTGTTATCCATCATGTAGCGACCAAGGCGGTAGTGATTAAAGGGGGGGTGGATATAAAAATTTATTGTACGTGGACTGCACCCCAAAACTTGGAGACCCAACTGATTAATGTGCAATTTTTATGGCAAAGCCAAAATATTCTCTCGAAACCAGATTGGTTGTAGTTAATCATTATCTTTCCAGACACGATGGCGCACGTCGTATCGCTAAACGTTTTGGTGTTGAAAAAACATCTGCTGGGTAAGGTAAGAGACTGGTAACTCCACGATATTGATCGTATCACATGGAAAAATGACCTCCACACTCCTGAGTTTCGACTGACGGTTGTCCTGAAGTCTCTGAGTGAAGAACTTACCACGCGCGAGGCCGCTGCACGGTTTAATATCTCAAATGAATCCGTTATCCGGCACTGGGTGAAGAAGGTCTTCTGAACATAAAACCAGGCCGGAGCAAAGACATGACAAAATCTCAAAAAACACCTCCACTTACTGATGCAGAACTGGAAAAGTGGCTCTTCTGCAACCTGGGTGGAGATTCTCATGCCAGTGGACTCATTACCCTCTGTTTGAGTAGTTCAAATCCGGCTCGACCATACATCTGGCGTTTCAACATCTTCAGGCGATTTACATGACCTTCGACAACACCATTACTCCAGCGACTGCTGATTGCCTCACATATAGCCGCAGCATCAGCTTCCATCCCCGCAGCTACGCACCGAAGTTCTGCTGAGCCGCTTTCGTGGACTCGAGTGAACAAGCTGCTTAGCTGTGATTTATTTTGGGTTTTCAGAATACGGTAGAACTCGAGTACCAGTTGCTGCGCTATTTTCAGCTCCGGTTCTTTTTCACACATCAGACTAATAAATCGGGAAGCATAATTTTCTTCACCCCTGATTATTAACCAGTGGCTTACCCGGGACACTGAAGGAAGTCTGAAGGAAGTCTGACGGCAGTAGTAACCGGTGGGATCCAGCCTTTACGCGATTTGGCAACAGCATCCCTGACGATGGTTTCACTGCCTGTACCCCCCTGGCCACCATTTCCCGCCATATCCTGCTGGCGTTATAATTACCACTTTCTCGTTGCTCTTTTAACCACTCCCTCCATGGGTCCAGAAGCCCTCGCTTTGGAGGTCGGGTTGACATTTCAGGGAATGTTCCTGAACGTACCCAGCGACTGACTGTCACACGCGACAGGCCTGTAATACGGGATATTTCCCTGAAACTACATCCCTTGTTATGCAGGGCCATAACCTCTGTCCAAAGCTGATGCCGTTTTTTGCGGGTTTGCTGTTTAAGGCGTTCCGGACGACGGAGCGATGCTACAGGCACAGATATTTCTGGCTCAGGTGATTTATTCAGTGATAACTCTCTGACAACAAGACGTATCAGAGGCATATGTCTGTACATCATTCGTTCAGGCTCATCACCAATACTTTTTAGCAGGTGCCATCGATCGGCCACCTGTCTGGCCTGAGGTGCACCTTCACGTGCTGCTGTCGCATAGACTCCACTGCGATCACGCGAGACAACCTGTATTTCCGGATATTTTCTGAACCAGGTCGCCAGCGTACGCTGATCACGGCCGGGAAGCAGGACGAGGGGACGGTGAGTATCAAGATTGACGATTAACGTACTGTAACGGTGGCCCCGATGCCACGCCCACTCATCAATACCGACATGAGGCGCGCCTGACTGTTTCGTCTCCGGGGTATTGATAACCCTGCGAAGAAGAGTATCAGCACTGCAACGGAGACCCACTGCCGTTGCAACCCGTTTCCCGGCCTCACCTCCGGCTATTAATCCCAGTTGACGTTGTAAATTTTGTAACGCCTGTGAAGACTGCTGGTGTGAACCGGCGAAGGGAGCAAGCGACCCGGCAAAAATTTTACGTGAACAAGCCGGGTTACGGCAGTACCAGTGGCGGACGGAAAATACAAGCCATAGCGTCTGCCCTGAGCAGGGTAGATGCTGTATCCGGCGCCGACGACAACTATGAACAGAGTCGCTACGCTTAAAGCATTCAGGACATTGTGCTGTTTTGCGTTTTCCGTGGAGATGGAGGGTTATACCGTCAGAGCTAATAATTTGTCGACTGCATCGCCATCCGCAAGGTAACTGTAGAAGTGTCTTAAGAGAGTGCATTGCGTTGCCCATAACTGAAAACAGCTTAGATCCTTGTTCACCAGAAAGTTTCATCCATTTTCTTCCACCCAGGTTGCGGAAGAGCTACTTTTCATCCGTCGTTGACAAATAATGATGAGATAGTCACAGAGCAGCGTTTGGGAAGCGCACAATCACAATATTGTACGGTTGCATTATCGCGGTAGAGTATACCGCATGCTAAAAATAAGTTAAGTAAGCGTCTGAATGATATTACATACTATATGTATGGAACCAAAATACATTTTTGATTAATTACTTGCTTTTTCAGGACGGAGACGTATATCTCATCCTGGATACAACTCCACAGAGAGGAGAATTGTTTTTATCCGGAACAAATCTAGGACCACGCAGGAAACAGAGTAATACCGCAAAGTTCTAGTGATTAGCTGGACACCGCTGCTTATTAATGAGAGCAATATTTCTGTAACAAAGATAACACATTCTGAGTCAGAATAATTTCATCATCAGGTATAACCAGCAGGCAAGCTTGCGAACGGAGCGTGCACACAGCCCAGCTTGCAGCGAACGACCTGTACCAAAATGAGATACCAACAGCGTGAGCTATGAGAAAGCGCTACGCTTCCCGAAGGGAGAAAGGCGGAGAGGTACGCACAAGGGAGCTTCCAGAGGGAAAGGGAGTACCAGCTGGCGAATTTGCACTCCAACAAATAATTCCCCCTTTTCTACTCCACTACTTTTGACCATACGTCTGGCGCTTAATTCGTTGATTGTTGGCCTTGCAAGCGCCGTTAGACCTGATTCACCATACCCAGGCAGTCTTGGAAACGGAAAGCTTGCGCGTTAAGCGCACGTTTTAACTAATTCAAATACATAATGAATTGATTCAGGAATAAATTGTGATGCTCATCACAACAAAAGAAGGTAACAATAATAAAATATTTATTATTTCTTATTATTATCACTGGGAAATTATAAGAAATGTCCGATTTTTTTGAATCTTACAAATGACAATGACAATAAAAGCCGGTTGTTGCATGCATTTTCATTCTTTATCACCAATAAAAAAATAAATTTTTATTTAACATTACCCCATTAAAAGATATAGACATAAAATGAAGTTTTAAAATAGTATTTCAGCGAGAAAGTCGTTAAAAACTTAAGGTGTTATGCACATCGCACAAGTGATTATGAACAGAATGGCATTTAAACAAAATGCTGTAGTATCTCAATTACATTTACAATAAAAATAGTCATCCGAGGACAATCGATGAGGAAGTCGGGTACTCCGTGGTAAACATAATTTATGAATACTGAATGAGGCAACCTATACTTGTCATATCCGGATAAAATCACCCTCTGGTAATACTCTTAAGTAAATACCCAGGGTAACAATGTTATAAAATTAGATGGGTTATGTTTATTTTTTATAAGTAAAAATCACGAGTATAATTAATGGTGGCAGTAATAAAAACATATAAAAACAATACCGCATATGTGAAAAAAATTGCAGGAGCGGTAATTTTGTAAGCAAACGAAAAGTATTTCACTATGTAACAGACATCACAAAAATACATTAATGCAGTCACTATATTTTCCGCCCGGGTGATAACGTCTGGTTATCATTAGTACTTAAACATCATGGAGAGTCCGCAGTGAATAAAGTTTATTCTCTTAAATATTGCCCTGTCACCGGGGGACTTATTGTTGTCTCTGAACTTGCCAGCAGGGTAATAAAAAAGACATGCCGAAGATTAACGCATATTCTTCTGGCTGGCATTCCAGCAGTCTATCTGTATTACCCTCAGATATCCCAGGCGGGCATTGTCCGTTCCGATATTGCCTATCAGATTTATCGTGATTTCGCTGAAAACAAAGGGCTTTTTGTACCTGGTGCCACAGATATTCCGGTATATGATAAGGACGGAAAACTTGTGGGGAGACTGGATAAAGCCCCAATGGCCGATTTCAGCAGTGTGAGCTCAAATGGCGTTGCTACGCTTGTATCACCTCAGTATATCGTCAGCGTAAAGCATAACGGAGGATATCAGAGTGTGAGCTTTGGTAATGGGAAAAATACATATTCCCTTGTTGACCGTAATAACCACTCTTCTGTTGACTTCCATGCTCCACGTCTGAATAAACTGGTTACAGAAGTTATTCCCTCAGCGATAACATCAGAAGGAACCAAAGCCAATGCTTATAAAGACACTGAACGTTACACCGCTTTTTATCGGGTGGGTAGTGGTACGCAGTACACTAAGGACAAGGACGGAAATTTAGTTAAGGTTGCCGGCGGATATGCTTTTAAAACAGGAGGAACCACAGGAGTTCCTCTGATATCTGATGCAACAATAGTCTCTAATCCCGGGCAAACCTATAATCCTGTAAACGGACCTTTACCTGACTATGGTGCCCCTGGGGACAGTGGTTCTCCTTTGTTTGCTTATGATGAACAACAAAAAAAATGGGTTATTGTTGCTGTATTAAGAGCATATGCAGGTATTAATGGTGCTACGAACTGGTGGAATGTCATACCAACAGATTATCTGAACCAGGTTATGCAGGACGATTTCGATGCCCCCGTGGACTTTGTTTCCGGACTGCCCCCCCTGAACTGGACATACGACAAAACATCAGGCACAGGCACCCTGAGCCAGGGCAGTAAAAACTGGACCATGCACGGGCAGAAAGACAATGATCTCAATGCCGGTAAAAATCTGGTATTCAGCGGGCAGAACGGTGCAATTGTCCTGAAAGACAGTGTGACTCAGGGGGCCGGTTATCTCGAATTTAAAGACAGTTACACCGTATCTGCTGAATCCGGAAAAACCTGGACGGGTGCCGGCATTATTACTGACAAGGGGACGAATGTGACCTGGAAGGTCAACGGGGTTGCCGGTGACAACCTGCATAAATTGGGGGAAGGAACCCTGACCATAAACGGAACAGGTGTAAACCCGGGAGGACTGAAAACGGGAGACGGTACCGTTGTACTTAACCAGCAGGCAGACACTGCAGGTAATGTTCAGGCCTTCAGTTCCGTGAACCTCGCCAGCGGACGACCGACCGTGGTGCTCGGAGATGCCCGTCAGGTCAATCCGGATAACATTTCATGGGGATACCGGGGAGGTAAGCTTGACCTTAATGGTAATGCCGTTACCTTCACCCGACTGCAGGCTGCCGATTACGGGGCGGTGATTACAAATAATGCACAGCAAAAATCCCGGCTTTTACTGGATCTTAAGGCTCAGGATACAAATGTCAGTGTTCCGATTGGCAGTATATCCCCCTTTGGCGGTACCGGCACACCGGGAAACCTATACAGCATGATACTCAACGGCCAGACCCGCTTCTATATTCTGAAATCTGCCAGCTATGGTAACACCCTGTGGGGGAACAGCCTGAATGACCCGGCTCAGTGGGAATTTGTTGGCACGGACAAAAACAAAGCAGTTCAGACAGTAAAAGACCGGATCCTGGCCGGGCGGGCAAAACAACCCGTTATCTTTCATGGTCAGCTGACCGGGAATATGGATGTCACCATTCCACAGCTGCCGGGGGGAAGAAAGGTCATCCTTGATGGTAGCGTGAACCTGCCGGAAGGTACCCTGAGTGAGGACAGTGGCACCCTGATATTCCAGGGGCATCCGGTTATCCACGCCTCCGTCAGTGGCAGTGCGCCGGTCAGCCTGAACCAGAAAGACTGGGAAAACCGCCAGTTCATAATGAAAACACTGTCGCTGAAAGATGCTGACTTCCATCTTTCACGTAACGCCTCGCTGAACAGTGACATTAAGTCGGATAACAGCCATATCACACTGGGAAGTGACAGGGTATTTGTGGATAAAAATGACGGAACAGGAAATTATGTCATTCTGGAGGAAGGTACCTCTGTCCCGGACACCGTGAATGACAGGAGCCAGTATGAAGGGAATATTACGCTGGACCATAACTCAACCCTGGATATCGGCAGCCGGTTCACCGGAGGGATTGAAGCTTATGACAGTGCCGTCAGTATCACCTCTCCGGACGTCCTGTTAACAGCCCCGGGTGCTTTTGCCGGCAGTTCACTGACAGTGCATGATGGCGGTCATCTTACAGCACTGAACGGTCTTTTCAGCGACGGGCATATTCAGGCCGGTAAGAACAGCAAAATCACCCTGAGCGGTACACCGGTTAAAGATACGGCTAACCAGTATGCCCCTGCTGTATATCTGACGGACGGATATGACCTGACCGGCGATAACGCAACACTGGAAATTACCCGTGGAGCACATGCTTCCGGTGATATTCATGCCTCTGCGGCATCAACAGTTACCATCGGGTCTGACACGCCGGCAGAACTGGCTTCTGCGGAAACGACTGCATCGGCGTTTGCCGGCAGTCTTCTTGAGGGCTATAACGCAGCATTCAATGGTGCCATAACCGGTGGCAGGGCTGATGTCAGTATGCATAATGCACTGTGGACTCTGGGTGGGGACTCCGCCATCCACACTCTTACCGTCAGAAACAGCCGTATCAGTTCTGAAGGAGACCGTACTTTCCGTACCCTGACGGTGAATAAACTGGATGCAACAGGCAGTGATTTTGTTCTGCGTACGGACCTGAAAAATGCCGATAAAATTAATGTGACTGAAAAAGCCACGGGTTCAGATAACAGCCTGAACGTCAGCTTTATGAAGGATCCGGCTCAGGGACAGTCCCTGAATATTCCTCTGGTCACGGCACCGGCGGGAACTTCAGCAGAGATGTTTAAGGCCGGCACCCGGATGATAGGTTTCAGTCGGGTGACTCCAACCCTGCATGTTGACACCAGTGGTGGCAATACGAAGTGGATACTGGACGGTTTTAAAGCGGAGGCTGATAAAGCCGCTGCCGCGAAGGCTGACAGTTTCATGAATGCCGGGTATAAAAACTTCATGACGGAAGTCAACAATCTGAACAAACGTATGGGTGACCTGCGTGACACAAACGGTGATGCCGGAGCCTGGGCGCGCATCATGAGTGGTGCCGGTTCTGCAGACGGTGGTTACAGTGATAATTACACCCATGTTCAGGTCGGCTTTGACAAAAAACATGAACTGGACGGAGTGGACCTGTTTACCGGTGTCACGATGACCTATACCGACAGCAGTGCAGACAGCCATGCGTTCAGCGGCAAGACGAAATCGGTGGGGGGCGGTCTGTATGCTTCAGCATTGTTTGAGTCCGGTGCCTATATCGATTTGATTGGTAAATATATTCACCATGACAATGATTACACAGGTAACTTTGCCGGTCTGGGAACGAAACACTACAACACCCATTCCTGGTATGCCGGTGCTGAAACGGGTTACCGCTATCACCTGACAGAGGAAACGTTCATTGAGCCGCAGGCTGAACTGGTTTACGGCGCCGTGTCCGGGAAAACATTCCGCTGGAAAGACGGTGATATGGACCTGAGCATGAAGAACAGGGACTTCAGTCCGCTGATTGGAAGAACAGGGATTGAACTGGGCAAGACCTTCAGTGGTAAGGACTGGAGTGTGACGGCCCGTGCCGGGACCAGCTGGCAGTTTGACCTACTGAATAATGGTGAGACGGTACTGCGTGATGCGTCCGGGGAGAAACGGATAAAAGGCGAGAAAGACAGCCGGATGCTGTTTAATGTTGGTATGAATGCGCAGATAAAGGACAATATGCGCTTTGGTCTGGAGTTTGAGAAGTCAGCCTTTGGTAAATATAACGTGGATAATGCGGTAAACGCAAATTTCCGGTATATGTTCTGATGTGGGGGAAAGGGGGCCCGGGGGGGGGGCCTTTTAAGATGGGGGGGAAGGGCTGCCGGAGGGCAGCCTTTCTCAGAGATTCTTAAAATATAAAACAGTATTTTCTTAATCATCCTTCTTATGGTAGTTCTGTATGAGCCATGAATATATTATTCATGTTTTGTAAAAACTTACATTGCAAAAAAATTATTCTTTCATGTCTTATAACTTGAAGGGGAGTAAGGTGATTTCATTACATAATGAATTACAAAATGATTTTATAAATACAAGTTGGTGAGTGTGTATATGCGTTATTCTTCTTATGCAAAAAAAACATATAATTCAGGATTACAACGAGCAAGTGTAAATGATGAGCACTTTTCGCTTCTGATTGAAATATCACCAATCAGAAGTGAAAAAACAATAGTGGCTCTTAGAGAATATTTGGTTTATGGTTACTCAAAACAAGAAAGCTGTGACAGAAATAATGTATCCAATAGTTATTTTTGTTTGTGTCTGAAAAAACTGAATTATACCCATGGTATTGTATCTGCCCTGAAATATTTCTATCAAACATAAAATATAATCATAATATCGCTTTACCTCCCAAAATACAGCTGAACTTTATGACTTGGCTGATAAAGTGATACTACGATGAAAACTGAATTTGTTTAAAAATCCCGGGCGTCAGTCCTCTGATTGCTGCAGTATTTTTCAGCAAAATTGATGCCACATAGTTCTCTGGCCGGTGACAATTATCGACATGGTTCGGATTCGCTCCCCGCCAGCACAGCTCTGGCGGTAAACAGCACTACCTTCTGTGGTCAAAAATAGCAACCAGTGTCTGATAGCTTTCATTCTCCGTGATGCGAGTTTCGTAATGTGCGGTGTGAAAAATGCGTATTTTCATGGTAGTAGAACACCCAATAACGGCGTTTTTCAAGCTAATTGTCGCCTTTTGTAATAAAATTACATTATGCTGTTTCTTTTCTGGATTCAGATACACTGCCTGAATATGTTCCCAGTCGACCCTGTAAATAATTCTGTGTAACTGCCGCCGTATTAAAGGTGCTCGCTAAGGCGGTCACCAAACTCGATAATAAAACGGCTCATTGCCAGCCGCCAGTTCTGGATTGGCATACTCCATTTTTTTGACGCCGACTGTATCGCCAGATAAATCACTTTTCGCACCGAGTCGTCCGTTGGGAACACCTTGCGCTTCTTTATCGCCTGCCGAATGACGCTGTTCAGCGATTCGATGGCATTCGTCGTGTAGATGGCCTTGCGGATATCCGGTGGGTAACCGAAGAAGGTGTTGAGATTTTCCCAGTGTGTGCGCCAGCTCTTGCTGATTTGCGGGTATTTTTCATCCCAGACGCCTGCAAACTTATCCAACGCCATCAACGCCGCTTCCTCTGTCGGGGCCTGATATACCGCTTTCAGCCCGCTGGTGACGGCTTTGTAATCCTTCCACGACACGAATTTCAGGCTGTTGCGCACCATATGGATGATGCAGAGCTGAATATGCGTCTGCGGGTACACGCTATTTATCGCTTCCGGGAAGCCTTTCAGGCCGTCCACGCAGGCAATCAGGATGTCCTGAAGGCCACGATTTTTCAGCTCAGTCAGTACACCCAGCCAGAACTTTGCACCTTCATTTTCTGCCAGCCACATACCCAGCAGCTCTTTCTGACCGTCGGTATTGATGCCCAGCGCGAGGAACACCGCTTTGTTAATGACACTCCCGCCGTGACGAACCTTAACCACAATACAGTCAAGATAAACAATGGGATACAGTGCATCCAACGGTCGATTTTGCCATTCAGAGACCTGCTCTTTAACCGCATCGGTCACTTTGGATATCAGCGTGGGCGAGACATCGGCGTCGTACATTTCTTTGAACGTGGCAACGATTTCCCGCGTAGTCATGCCTTTGGCATACAGGGACAAAATCTGGCTGTCCATCTGGGTGATGCGTGTCTGATGCTTCTTAATTAGTTGCGGTTCGAAGGTATTTTCACGGTCACGCGGCGTGTTAAGTTCGATCTCGCCATCATCGCACAATACCGTTTTTGACGAGTAGCCATTACGGGTATTAGAGCCTGATTTAGGAGCATTTTTCTCATGACCGAGATGGTCAGTCAGTTCTGCATTGAGCGCCGTTTCGACGGTAAGCTTTGTCAACATGCGTGAAAACTGGTTGAGGTCGGCTTCGGTTTTAAGGCCTTTGGCCAGTCAGCCGCAAGGGCTTTAAGTTTCTTTTCGTCCATCGTTTGCCTGTCTCCGTTGTTGGAGTGAACATATCAAAAACAGGCAATTACACAATTTTAATTACAGTCTCTTATAAGGGCCATCTTCGTACCCTTCTTTCGACGC
>ERZ791718.629-NODE-629-length-17399-cov-3.979589_pt1 | contig 17399 bp, 20 predicted proteins | sample MGYA00510349_ERZ791718 | MGnify/ENA primary metagenome ERZ791718 (study PRJEB30046, sample SAMN00715136) | human gut metagenome | study: EMG produced TPA metagenomics assembly of the A metagenome-wide association study of gut microbiota in type 2... | reverse complement strand
TAAAGTCCGAACGGTCCACATGTGTAGTCAGTAACGGTAAGTTAAGCAGCGAAACTAAAACCAAATGGGAATATATCCGGAGTACAGCAACCATTCGCATTGGTGGACAAACTACAGCAGGATTACGCCATTTATTTGGGCATGTGAGGAATTTTCGTCTCTGGCATAAAGAGCTAACAGATGCGCAGCTTGGGGAGGTTGTGGAGTGAGAGATTTCACGTTGCGTTTCAGTGATAAAGCAGATTTCAGGGCATTTCTCAGGAAACTTAACTGGGAAGAGGACGAAGAGCTGCAGAATGCCGTTCTGGTTGATGAGATTGGTTTTACGTTCAGTGAGTCAGGTGTTTCTGCTGACGGGGAGCCTGAATACACGCGAGACGAAGGGTACTTTGTTAATATTCGTCTTCTTGACGATGGCTTTGATGAATCCGTGTTCCGTGAGTGGGTGGTTACACCAGAGCGCCCGCTAAGGGAGTGGTTTTAAGGGGAGCAGATGGATATCACGTCGATACTTCATGCGCTTTGTGCCGTGGCGGTGCAGGTACTGGCTGGTCTTTTTACCGGAAACTGGGCTTACGGGGCGATAGCCGGTTGTACGTTCTTCATTGCGCGTGAACACACCCAGGCAGAATATCGCTGGATTGAAATGTTCGGGCATGGCAAGCGGATTAACATGCCGTGGTGGGGCGGTTTTGATCCACGTGCATGGGATGTGGCAAGCCTGATGGATTTTGCTGTGCCGGTGGTGGCGTGTCTGCTGGTCTGGCTGTTGGTTAATCGTGGGTGAAAAAGGTGAGCAGTATATGCAACGAAGGAGGAAACATCATTGCTGGCGGCATGGAAGGCATGCAGGGTGTTGCTGAACCGTGTTGATACATCAACTGCACCTGATATTGAGTGGCCTACGAACCCTGTCAGGGAGTAATCATTGGGATTATGCCGCAGCACGTCTTAAGCAAGAACGTGCTGCGGTTGGATGCTATTTTTTCCCTGAAGCGGAAAACATTACTACAGTACCTTGAACCTTGGTTTTAACATTCTCGAAATGCTCTGAGAGTATATGTGTTAAGCCTTCTTCGGAATCTTTTGTGTTTGAAAAGATGCCTTTCTGATTGTAAATGCGCATCAGTTTTTGACCGAAGCTATTGTGCACAACTCCATCGCCAAGAATTGTGGCTCCGTATAGAGTTCCATCGTCAGTTAAGGCCTGCGCCGCATTGCGTATTACACAGCTTTTTGTAGATATATTTCCAGGCAGGCAGTGAAGAAGGTAAAACATGGAAATGGAATCAAATTGACCATGTAACGCCGCGGGATAAGGTTCAAAAACATCATGGCTAATTTTATGTTTAATTTTTGATTCCCCTGCCCTTGTAGATGCCGCGTTCAGGCTAGCTTCGTTCAAATCCATTAAAGATATCAGACTACTCTCAGGTACGTGAGTAAGGTAAAACCCAGTTCCAACACCAATATCCAGATGGTTGTTACCTAAATGTTCCAGAAAGTGTGGAAGAAGGTGTTCCTTTGTAGGACATCCCCATGCAAGCCGATTTGATACTCCCAAAACCCACCAGTCATAAAGCTTTAGGGTAAGTGGTGTGTAAATTTTAGCCCCATCATCTGTGTTTTTTTTCATTAATTTCACCATGTTATAGTTTTATTTATGAATTAAATCAATTATGGCGATGAATTACAAGGGGTTAAATGCTGCCGCAGCATAGCGATATTGAAATAGCCTGGTATGCTTCGATACAGCAGGAGCCGAATGGCTGGAAGACCGTCACCACACAGTTCTACATCCAGGAATTCAGTGAGTATATTGCGCCACTGCAGGATGCTGTAGATCTGGAAATCGCAACGGAGGAAGAAAGATCGTTGCTGGAGGCATGGAATAAATATCGGGTATTGTTGAATCGTGTTGATACATCAACTGCACCTGATATTGAGTGGCCGACTTCACCTGCAGAGTAATCAACGGCGCAGGGATGATATTTTGTGCTTGAAGTGCCTCCCCGACCATTCAGATAGTCGGGGAGGGGTATTGGGATTATACGCAATCAGTTTTAGTTAAAGACCGAAGCTCTCGAAAAATCTTTCTCCAAAACCAGAATGGAATTGATTGATTTTGATAGGATCTATAACGTCGTTACCTTAAACGGCAAAACCACTCAAAAACAAACTTAATGCATTGAATATAAAGGATTAATCATCTAATTCGCTCACCTTCTTATTCAGCAGACGAGAAGCGCGCCAGTAAACCAGCAACATCAGGCCCATTACGATAGTCAGCGTAATGCTGGTGGCTGCACCAAACGGCCAGTCACGAATATTGAGGAACTGTACCTTGATGACGTTACCGATCAGCAGGTTTTTCGCACCGCCCATCAGGTCGGACACATAGAACAGGCCCATCGCTGGCAGCATCACCAGCAGACATCCGGCAATAATTCCCGGCATCGTTAGTGGGATAATGATGCGGATAAAGGTCTGCAACTTGCTGGCACCGAGATCGCGCGCCGCCTCAAGCAACGGCTTATCCAGTTTTTCGATACTGGAGTACAGCGGCATCACCATAAACGGCAGCAGAATGTAAACCAGACCGATAATCACCGCACTAGGCGTGAACATGATGCGAATTGGTGTATCGATAACGCCCAGCCAGAGCAAAAACTCGTTGAGATAGCCTTTGGTGCTGAGGAAAATTTTCAGCCCGTAAATACGAATCAATGAGTTGGTCCAGAACGGAACAATCAGCAGAAACAGCAGCAGCGGACGCACCTTGTGTGGCAGCTTCGCCAGAAACCAGGCAAAAGGATAGCCCAGCACCAGGCTGGCGAGGGTGGCGATCAGCGCCATATTCAGCGAGTGCAATAGCACTTCAAAATAGAGCGGATCGAGCAGACGCGTGTAGTTATCCAGCGTAAAGACCATTTTGACGAAACTGGCGTCGTCGCGGGTCAAAAAGCTGGTGCCAATGATCATCAGGTTGGGCAGAAAGACAAACAACACAAGCCAACCGACAATAGTGACAATCACTACATTCTGGAACTTACTTGTGTTCTTCATCAGCCAGTACGACCTCCCAGCTTTCTACCCAATTAATGGCCATTTTTTGGTCGAGAGAGTGGTCAAAGTCAGGATCGTCTTCATTGAAGAATTCGCTGACCATCACCATCTTGCCATTTTCCAGCTCAACAACCGACTCCAGCGTCATGCCTTTGTAGTTACGCTCGCGAACGTAACCAATCAGCCCTTCGGCGTGGTTGTCGTCGTTAATCTCTTCAACACGTAAGTCTTCCGGGCGCAGCAGAACATGCAGTTTTTGCCCCGGTTCAACGGCGAAGTTAACGTAGATATTACATTCGCGGCCTTCAACGTTGGCGCGTACGCGCTGCTCGTCGAGACGTTCGATGACAGTGGCGTTAAACATATTGATTTCGCCAATAAACCCGGCAACAAACAGGTTTTTCGGCTCTTCGTAGATTTCACGCGGCGTGCCGTCTTGCTCAATGCGACCATCGCGCATCACCACGATCCTGTCCGACATAGTAAGTGCTTCTTCCTGGTCGTGAGTTACGAACACGAATGTAATGCCAAGCTTACGCTGTAACGCTTTCAGCTCGTTCTGCATTTGCTTGCGCAGTTTGTAATCCAGCGCTGAGAGCGACTCATCCAGCAACAACAGACGAGGCTTGTTAACCACCGCGCGGGCAATGGCGACGCGTTGCTGTTGACCACCAGAGAGCTGATGCGGTTTGCGTTGAGCGAAGGTTTCCAGCTGCACCATCCGCAGGGCTTCCATCACGCGGGGCGTAATTTCAGCAGCGGGGGTTTTTTGCATGCGCAACCCAAAGGCCACATTTTCGAACACGGTCATGTGGGGGAAAAGTGCGTAGCTTTGGAAAACAGTGTTCACGTAGCGGTTTTCCGCCGGAACGTGGGTGATGTCCTCGTTATCCAACATGATGCGTCCGGAATCAACAGTTTCCAGACCTGCAATCAGGCGAAGAACGGTTGTTTTACCGCAGCCAGAAGGGCCAAGCAGCGTGAGGAACTCGCCATTGTTGATAGTCAGATCCAGCTGGGGAATGACCTCTTTACCATCAAAGCATTTGCGAATTCCCGCCAATTGCACCAGCGGTGAAAGCGAACTCGGTTGTTTATTCAATTTTTTACTCTGTCCCATGTAAACGCAACGGATGGCTTACCGATGCGGGGTTTGTGGTTAACCACCTTGGTGACTCTTAATGAGGGCGGTAATTCTACGGCAAACCGCTTGAATCGCCAATCTTTGTTGTGAATTACTGGCTTAGCTTTATATTCATTAAGGTAATGCTGATAAATATTCCCGCTTGCAGGGGTAAAAGTGACCTGACGCAATATTTGTCTTTTGTTGCTTCTTAATAATGTTGTCACAAAAAGTGAGGGTGACTACATGGATAAACTACTTGAGCGATTTTTGAACTACGTGTCTCTGGATACCCAATCAAAAGCAGGGGTGAGACAGGTTCCCAGCACGGAAGGCCAATGGAAGTTATTGCATCTGCTGAAAGAGCAGCTCGAAGAGATGGGGCTTATCAATGTGACCTTAAGTGAGAAGGGAACTTTGATGGCGACGTTACCGGCTAACGTCCCTGGCGATATCCCGGCGATTGGCTTTATTTCTCATGTGGATACCTCACCGGATTGCAGCGGCAAAAATGTGAATCCGCAAATTGTTGAAAACTATCGCGGTGGCGATATTGCGCTGGGTATCGGCGATGAAGTTTTATCACCGGTTATGTTCCCGGTGCTGCATCAGCTACTGGGTCAGACGCTGATTACCACCGATGGTAAAACCTTGTTAGGTGCCGATGACAAAGCAGGTATTGCAGAAATCATGACCGCGCTGGCGGTATTGCAACAAAAAAACATTCCGCATGGTGATATTCGCGTCGCCTTTACCCCGGATGAAGAAGTGGGCAAAGGGGCGAAGCATTTTGATGTTGACGCCTTCGATGCCCGCTGGGCTTACACCGTTGATGGTGGTGGCGTCGGCGAACTGGAGTTTGAAAACTTCAACGCCGCGTCGGTCAATATCAAAATTGTCGGTAACAATGTTCACCCGGGCACGGCGAAAGGAGTAATGGTAAATGCGCTGTCGCTGGCGGCACGTATTCATGCGGAAGTTCCGGCGGATGAAAGCCCGGAAATGACAGAAGGCTATGAAGGTTTCTATCACCTGGCGAGCATGAAAGGCACTGTTGAACGGGCCGATATGCACTACATCATCCGTGATTTCGACCGTAAACAGTTTGAAGCGCGTAAACGTAAAATGATGGAGATCGCTAAAAAAGTGGGCAAAGGGTTACATCCTGATTGCTACATTGAACTGGTGATTGAAGACAGTTACTACAATATGCGCGAGAAAGTGGTTGAGCATCCGCATATTCTCGATATCGCCCAGCAGGCGATGCGTGACTGCGATATTGAACCGGAACTGAAACCGATCCGCGGCGGTACCGACGGCGCGCAGTTGTCGTTTATGGGATTACCGTGCCCGAACCTGTTCACTGGCGGTTACAACTATCATGGTAAGCATGAGTTTGTGACTCTGGAAGGTATGGAAAAAGCGGTGCAGGTGATCGTCCGTATTGCAGAGTTGACGGCGCAACGGAAGTAAGCAAAAAGGGATGCGGCATGTGATGCCGCATCCGGCTTAAATCCAAACTTACCCTTCGAAGAACCAGTATCCGCTATTGACCAGCGCCGCGAGCATCGCGAGGAATGACGGATCTTCCAGCGCATCGCCAAAATTCTCCGCGGTCAGCGCAATGTTGCTGGCGAGTGCATCCAGTGCCGGACGGTGCGGGGAATCGATTTTCTCACCATTGGCATACACGTCGTCGCCAATGCGCAATACGCGCAGACCCCCCAGGCGCACCAGCACATCACCTTGTTTCAGCGCATCGTAGATTTCATCCGGCTGATAAGGCGGCTCTGGCGGCGCGATATCCAGTTCATGACGTGACTGGGATATAAACTCGCCAAACCATTGCTTAAAGTGTTCCGGCTGGTTGATCAATTCGAGCATCATCTCACGCAGTTTATCCATCTCTTGCGGCAGAACGTCCGCAGGATGAGCGCGAGGTGGAACATCAGGATCGCTGTAGTAGTTGCCGCCCAGTTCACGTTGCAGCACATAATCGGCAAATCCGCTAATCAGTTCCCGCGTATTCGGCGCGCGAAAACCCACGGAATAGTTCATCGCATTTTCCAGCGCGTAGCCTTCATGCGGGAATCCTGGCGGAATATAAAGAATATCGCCAGGCTCCAGCTCTTCATCGATGATGGCTTCGAACGGATCGACCTGTAACAGATCCGGGTGCGGGCAGTGCTGTTTCATTTGCAGCTTTTCACCCACTCGCCAGCGACGACGACCGGTACCCTGAATGATAAACACGTCGTACTGATCGAGATGCGGGCCGACGCCGCCGCCCGGTACAGAAAAAGAGATCATCAGATCATCAATACGCCAGTCCGGTAGTTCACGGAACGGTCGCATTAGCGCAGCGGTCGGCTCATGCCAGTGGTTCACTGCTTGCACTAACAATGACCAGTTAGTTTCTCCGAGATGATCGTAGCTTTCGAATGGACCGTGGCTGACCTGCCATTTGCCATCCTGATGACTGACCAGTCGACTGTCGACTTCGCTTTCCATCGCCAGACCCGCCAACTCGTCTGGAGAGATTGGGTCAATAAAATTATTAAAGCCGCGTTTTAACACCACCGGGCGTTTCTGCCAGTGACGTTCAAGAAAATCGGGCCAGTTAAGAGTGAGTTGGTATTCCATGTTAAGCATCCACAGGCTGGTATCTGCAACCGATTATAACGGATGCTTAACGTAATGCGTGAAGTATGGACATATTTTATCAATTAGTGTTTTTTGCCGTTTCATAATGTTTCAGGTTGTTTATTATGTTTTTGATTATAAACAGATTTGTGATTTTCCTTGTTCCAGCTTGTTTCACGTTGTAGCCCTTTGTGCAACGATCGGTGTAGTTAATGGTGTAGTTAATTGTGATGACCGGAATCAAAATTATGAGCAGAGCACTTAACAAACTGAGCGATACACAGCTGAGGAAAATCAACGGCACACCCGCCCAAAAAACAGCCTTTCTTAATGACGGTGGAAACCTGAGCGTCAGGCATTCAACCAGTGGCCTTTTAACCTGGTATTTCACTTACAGGGCCGGAACGGGAAGGGGGGCACCACCGGAACGCATTAAGCTGGGAAATTATCCTGATCTGAGCCTGAAATCAGCCAGGGAAAAAGCCGCCCAGTGTCGCGCATGGCTGGCAGAGGGGAAAAATCCACGTCATGAAATGAATTACACCGTACAGGAAGCGTTAAAGCCGGTAACGGTTGGCGATGCGCTCACCTACTGGCTTGAGTCGTACGCAAAGGAAAACCGCGTGGATTATGCCGCCCTGAAAAAGCGCCTTAATAATCACGTAATACAGCACATTGGTGCTATGCCGCTGGATAAATGCGAGCTACGGCACTGGCTGGCCTGTTTTGACCAGGTGGCAAAGCGAACGCCTGTTACTGCCGGATTCTTGCTACAGACGTGCAAACAGGCGCTTAAGTTCTGCCGGAGGCGGCGCTATGCAATCAGCAACGTTCTTGATGATATGAGTGTGGCGGACGTTGGGAAAAAACCGGATATAAGCGAGCGCGTCTTAAGCACCAAAGAACTTGGCGAATTATTGCAGGCACTGGACAAAAAAATATTTTCCCCTTACTACGTCGCACTAATCCGCCTCCTGATTGTTTTCGGATGCCGGACGGTAGAACTGAGGTTATCGGAGATCAGCGAGTGGGATTTTACCGAAATGCTCTGGACCGTGCCGAAAGAACACAGCAAAACGAAGGTGGCAATATTCCGGCCCATACCGGAAGCAATACTGCCGTTCGTCACGCAGCTGGTGGAGCAGAACAGGCACACGGGCTTATTGCTGGGGGAAGTGAAACAGGAAACAAGCGTGTCGCAGTACGGCAGATTAGCGCACAGGAGGCTAAAACACCCTCACTGGTCACTGCATGACATCCGGCGCACCTTTACAACGATGCTGAACGATTTAGGCGTGGATCCTCACGTCGTGGAGCAGCTTACAGGTCATCAGATGCCAGGGATGCAACGAGTCTATAACCATTCCCGTTATCTGGATGCGAAACGTGACGCGCTGGATATGTGGACGGAGCGGTTAGGGATACTGGCGGGAACACATGAAAACGTAACCACATTGCCAATAGCCAGAGAAATATAATTTTTTTTGCGATTTTTCAGGATGCGGACAACGTGAAACAACGAGACACAACGACGAACAACAAGGAACAAAATGGAACAACGGGTTAAAAATCAGCCATCGTAATAACCATTTGATTTTTATAGGTGTACTGTTTTTTTATACACTGGCGAATCACTCTTAAAAATATGTAAAAAAGGCGTAAAAGTAAAATTTTATGCCTTTGCATCATAATGAATTAAAAGAGTTTTTATTCTCATTTCCCCTGCTTCTGTAAAACGACCGCCGCCAGTGTTTGCCATTCCACAAACACCCTGACACAATCCGACACAACCCAACCCAATAATCCACCCAATGACTCTTTAAGAAACAACAAAGGGGGAATTGTGTTAAGCACAGATCGCTTTATACGTGAAAAAGAATGTCAGCAACTTACAGGCCTGAGCCGCTCATGTCGGTACCGCCTGGAAAAAGCCGGACAATTCCCATCACGGCGTAAGCTGGGCGGTCGTTCCGTTGGCTGGTCTTTATCCGAAGTTCTGGCATGGAAGGACAGCTGCGAGGCAGTTCACTAATCAGGCTGGCGGCACACAGCCGCCACCCATCCACTAATACAGAGATCTAACCATGAATACTGGATATTCTCCCGAACAAGGGCGGGGCTTCGTTCGTCCTGAAAAACAGAATCTGCAAAATTTTGCCGAAATTATTCCGGTTATTTCCGGCCTTACTGGCGGGAGTGAAACCAATATTGTTAACGCCAGAGCGTTGCAGATGTTTGATGATAAAAAGGGAGTAAATTTAACTTACACCCCTGACGGCAATCAGAATATGAGCATTATCTCTGAGTCAGGTTTCTACAAACTAATAAAAACAAAAAGCGCCCCGTTGCCGGAGCGCCTTTGTGAACAATTAACCTACTGCGCAAAAAATGAATCTGAGCAGTGGGATTATATCAACCATGTGGAGAAGCGCCACAATTGCCGAATAACGGGCAAAACAAAGGCCACCCGCTACGGTGGCCCCTCGACACAAGCTACACGTTATCCCCAACGCATGAGCATTGCCAACAATGCCACATTTGCGGCTGGTGGGCAATGCAATCAGTCAGGTTCAGTTCGTTGCCATACCTGCAATGAGCGCTTTTCCCTGTACTCTTTAAGGAATTGCTCAAGGGCAAAAGCACATGGCGCGAATCTTTCTGATTCATGCTCTATCTTTCTGCGCCGTCTTTTCCGTGCCGGTGATAATGTTTTGGTCAATTCTTTATCGGTCATTGTGTTGTCCTGCATAGCAATGCGCCGTAGTTACTCACACCACGGCGCTGGTGATGGTTACTCCTGCTCTTTGGCCTTGCGGCGCTGGCGGCGTTTGATCTCGCCTTGCATTGACGCAATGATGAATTGTGATGTGCTTTCGCCTGATTCTTTCACTGATTCCATGGCGTTTACTATTTCGTGTGGTACACGAGCCTTTAGAGCTTGTGATTTTGCGTTTGTTGTACCCGTTGCCATTTCTATTCCTCTGTTGGATTGGTGGGGGACAGTATACACAGAAAAAGCACAAATAAAACCCTTGACGTGGGCCACACCTAAAGCATATAGTGGGCCACACCTTGAGATTATCAAGGTGCATAAATGCAAAGCCCCGCAAGTGTCGTTACCACTCGCAGGGCTTCTAACCACCAACGATAGCGAAAGTATCGAGGTAGCTATGTTAAATCATACCACACACCCGCAAGGGCGGGACTCGCACAACCTGAATAAATACATCTGGCGTTTTATCGCCCTGAGCACGGCACAACCGCGCGTGATTACCATTGAGGCCACCAGCGAACAGGAAGCACGCCAGCAATCTCCGGCTGGCTGCGTGATGGTATTTGCTGCCCGTATTCGTCAGGGGGTAGGCTTATGAGCCAGGAAATCACACTACAACAGGCAGCAGAACGCGCCCACCAAATCGAAGTTATTTGCGCACTGGCAGAGGATTACCCTGGCATGATGACCGACAGCGAATCAGGGGCAATCATCGGCTTACTTAAACGCCTTAGCGGTGAGGTCTGCGTATTCCTGAGCGATGAACAGGAAAGAAGAACGCTTATTTCTAACGAAAAAAAATGCGGAGGGGTACATGTGCAATAAAACCACACCGGACGCAGCCGCCGCCGCACTCACTACGCTGATGCACGCGCTTATTGATATTGAATGCACGGCAGAGCTTGCGCAGGGAGAAGAACAGAAAGACCGGACACAGTTCGCCCTGGAATGTATCCGATACATCGCAACGCGGTCGCTGAATGACGCTAAAAATATTCTTGTTGCTGATTGTGAAAATGGGGGGGTTATGCGTGATGATCGTTTTAATTCCCTGAAACAGGAATTTTCCGGCGTTCCTGATGATGCGGCTGATGCGCTTTCGTCAATGCCAGAGCTTATTAGAGCGGATTTTTTCTTACTTTCCACGAGAGAATATAAATCAACGGGGCTTGATGTACTGAATATCGCCGCCGATTATGCTGATTTCGTGACAGAGGTTATTTTAAGAAAAACGACGGACGGGGATTAATATGCGTGATATTTACCACGAAACAATAGACCGCGCATTTCTTGCACTTTCTCACAGTGAAAATATGTTGGAAATATTGCGCATATGTCTTGAAACGCTTGGAGATAATGAACGTGATAAACAGAAATCAAGGATTGTCACGGCATTAATAACGCTTCTTGAGCCTGTAATAAATGAGTTGCAGGAAATAGAGACATTACACGACCAGTATAAAGCGCCCCACACCGGAGAATAAAAATAATGAAACTTAAATATTCTGGCTTAACTGCCAGTGGCAAAACTCGCACTAAATTCATGCGCGGTGATATTTACCGCGATAAGTACGGCGGCACGGTAATGATTAAGGGCGTGGAGGAACGGCGCGTAACCTACCGTCGTGAAGGCTACGAATATGATTGCGTGATGCCTGTTTATCAGTTCGACCGTGATTTTTCTCTTGTGCAGGCCGTACCGCGTAACGTGCCCACCAGCAGGGAGAAAGCACGCGCCAATATTCAGAAGATGAAAACCATGATTAAAGGATTCAGGGGTAAAAAATGAAACTGGCACCGAACGTAAAACAGCAGTCACGCGGCATAAAACACAAAGGAACAGAAGTCATTATTTTTGCGGGTAGTGATGCCTGGGCACACGCGAAACAATGGCAGGAACATGATGCGCGTATGGCCGGAGATAATGAGCCTCCTGTGTGGCTTGGGGAGCAGCAGTTATCAGAACTGGATAAGCTGCAAATTGTGCCGGAAGGCAGAAAATCCGTGCGCATATTCAGGGCCGGATATCTTGCGCCAGTAATGATAAAGGCGATTGGCCAGAAGCTGGCGGCGGCAGGCGTACAGGATGCAAATTTTTACCCTGATGGTATGCACGGTCAGAAGGTGGAGAACTGGCGCGAATATCTGGCCCGTGAGCGCCAGAATCTTTCTGATGGTCTGGTCATTGAGCTTCCGGTAAAGCAAAAGGCGCAACTTTCGCAGATGGCGGACAGTGAGCGCGCGCAGCTGCTTGCCGATCGCTTTGATGGCGTTTGCGTACATCCTGAAAGTGAAATCGTTCACGTATGGCGCGGCGGGGTATGGTGTCCGGTCAGCACAATGGAACTTAGCCGCGAAATGGTGGCGATCTATTCAGAGCACAGGGCCACTTTCAGCAAGCGCGTAATCAATAACGCCGTGGAAGCGTTAAAAGTTATTGCCGAACCAATGGGCGAGCCGTCCGGCGATTTGCTGCCGTTCGCCAATGGTGCGCTTGACCTGAAAACGGGGGGATTTTCCCCGCACACGCCGGAGAACTGGATCACCACGCACAACGGCATTGAGTACACGCCACCAGCACCAGGGGAGAACATCCGCGATAACGCGCCAAACTTTCATAAATGGCTTGAGCACGCAGCCGGAAAAGACCCGCGCAAGATGATGCGTATATGTGCCGCGCTGTACATGATTATGGCGAACCGGTACGACTGGCAGATGTTTATTGAGGCCACCGGAGACGGCGGGAGCGGTAAAAGTACATTCACGCACATAGCCAGCCTTCTGGCAGGGAAACAGAACACGGTAAGCGCTGAAATGACATCGCTTGATGATGCTGGTGGACGTGCGCAGGTTGTCGGGAGTCGTCTTATCGTCCTGGCTGACCAGCCGAAATATACAGGCGAAGGAACGGGCATCAAGAAAATCACGGGCGGTGACCCCGTGGAAATTAACCCGAAATACGAAAAGCGTTTCACGGCTGTAATCAGGGCGGTGGTGCTGGCGACCAACAATAACCCGATGATATTCACCGAACGGGCCGGAGGTGTGGCACGTCGTCGCGTGATTTTCCGTTTCGACAATATCGTCAGTGAGGCCGAAAAAGACAGGGAGCTACCGGAAAAGATCGCGGCTGAAATCCCTGTCATTATCCGCCGATTGCTGGCGAACTTTACCGACCCTGAGAAGGCACGGGCTTTACTACTGGAACAGCGTGACGGTGATGAAGCACTGGCAATAAAGCAACAGACGGATCCGGTTATTGAGTTTTGCCAGTTCCTGAATTTTCTGGAGGAAGCGCGCGGCCTGATGATGGGGGGCGGTGGCGATTCAGTGAAGTACACGACCAGGAACAGCCTTTACCGCGTCTATCTGGCGTTTATGGCATACGCAGGCAGGAGCAAACCGCTAAACGTAAATGACTTTGGAAAGGCTATGAAGCCTGCCGCAAAAGTTTACGGACATGAATATATTACGCGGAAAGTTAAGGGGGTAACGCAGACTAACGCAATAACAACAGACGAGTGCGACGCGTTTTTATAATTTTTTGTAATTGCTGTCTACCCTGTCTACCTGAGTAAAGAAAAATACATTTAATTCAGTGCATTAAGTTAGGTAGATAGCCTTTTTTTACTGTCTACCCACTATCTACCCTCTCTACCTGATTTTACCTGAATCAGACAGGGAGGTAGACACGGGGTAGATAGTGGATAAAAGCACTCTACCCCGCTGAAAGCCGCGCCATTACTGGCATGAGGGCCACTAAGGTAGATAAGGTAGACAAGGGGAGGCACAACTCAAAACTTTTTAAACGAGGGGGTAAAAATAAATATGCACACTTCAGGGAAATTTAATAAATCACTCAAAAAACGCAGAGACAGAACAGAACCGAAATATCGCGCGTTAGACATGACAGAGCACGCTTTAAAGGTGGCAATCAGAACGATAGACCGCCACGCGGGGGAAGGATACGCGAAAGCACATCCCGAACTGATAAGCGCATTCATGACCACGACGGCGGCAAATTTTGCCACGCTGACAGAGCGGGAGATTGCCGAAGCGGAACAGGTAACAACCATCAACGTTAAAACCGGAGAGGTGGAATCATGACAGCACAGATAGCAGCTTACGGGCGGCTGGTGGACGACCCGCAGGTAAAACAGACCAGCAAGGGCACACCGATGACGCTGGCGCGTATGGCGGTCCCCCTTCCGTGCAGCCAGGCAGATGACGGAACGGCGACGATGTGGTTATCCGTCCTGGCATTTGGCAGACAGGCCGAAGCACTGGAAAGGCACCGCAAGGGTGAACTCCTGAGCGTGGCGGGTAACATGCAGATCAGCCAGTGGACTGGGCAGAACGGAGAAACGCGGCAGGGCTGGCAGGTTATCGCAGACAGTGTAATCAGTGCGCGAACGGCGCGACTGGGCGGCAAAAAAGGTCAACAGGGCCAGGCTACTGACGCGCTGAACAGGGCAAAACAACAGGCGGGGAATGATGATCCGTACGGGGATAACATACCGTTTTAAGCGACGAGAGACAGAAGCCGGAGCAATCCGGCTTTTTTACGGGTCCTCCTGGCGGGGTGGGCCTGAACACGGGGCGGGAAGCGCGGAAAAAAGCGCATTTTTGTGATTTTATCGTCATCATCATCATGAGCGTAATTTATTGTTTTTAATTGTTTTGATGCAAAAAAGATGATGGTTGTGGTTAATTTTTGTTCGACATCTTTGCAGGCAGATAAAAAAGCCCGATAAGGTCAGAGGTGGCTTATCGGGCTTTTGCATATGAGGCTTTTTGGTGCACTGACACACATGATCGGGATAATCATTTCATAATTTGCAACACAACTCAATATCATTGCACAAAATGCAATCCTGATTATAATCAGAGCTGGATGAACATCCAGTTATGATTTTTTAAGTCAAAGAGGAATTTCTTACTATGGCTGAAGAGAAAAAAGGCGGTATTTCGGTGTACATAAGCCCCGACATCGTGAAGGCGCTCAAGGAACGCCACCAGCAGAACGTAAAAGCAGGCATTGCGGCAGGACTTGATCCGCTGGCGATGGTTGAGCCGTCAACAGGCTGGCAGGTACGCGCCTATTTACGCGCGGCGCTGGGTATGAATCAGGTTCACGGGGGTGAATAATGACAGTAAAAGCAATGGCACTTAACACTAACCAGCTTTTTGCGTACCTGAATCGCGGGGATATTGCGGAATTTAAATTCAGTCCGCTGTTTACCACGCTGTTTTTCCCGAACGTGGCGACATTCAGCACGCAAAACATCATGCTGGATACCCTGGACATTGAAGAAGTCACCATGTCGGCGTTTTGTTCGCCTATGGTGGGTAGCCAGGTTCAGCGCGATAAAGGGTACGAAACCAGCACGATTAAACCTGGCTACATGAAGCCAAAGCACGAAATCGATCCAACGAAAACCATCATGCGCATGGCTGGAGAAGATCCGGCACAGCTTAACGACCCTACCTATCGCCGTATGCGCCTGATTACTGGCAATATGCGCCGCCAGATAAACGCCATAAAAGCGCGCGTGGAATGGCTGGCGGTAAATGCGGTAACGACCGGAAAAAACATCATTGAAGGCGAAGGCATAGAGCGCTATGAAATCGACTGGAAGATACCGGAAAAAAACATCATAGAGCAGGCCGACGGGAAAAAATGGTCAGAGCAGGACAAAGAAACCCACGATCCAATCTATGATATCGAACTATACGCCGATCAGGCTGGTTGCCCCGCAAACGTCATGATTATGGGCGCTGAGGTATGGCGAACGTTACGCAGCTTTAAAAAATTCCGTGAGCTGTACGATCTTTCCCGTGGTTCAGAGTCCGCCGCAGAGCTGGCCTGTAAAAACCTGGGCGAAGTGGTGAGCTTTAAAGGCTATCTGGGCGATATTGCCCTTATCGTCTATTCCGGCAAATACACTGACAGCGACGGCACAGAAAAATATTTCCTTGAGCCTGATTTGCTTGTCCTGGGCAACACCAACAATAAAGGGCTGGTGGCCTATGGTGCGATTATGGATCAGGACGCAGTAAGAACGGGCGCAACGCAAAACATGTTTTACCCGAAAAACTGGATTGAGGACGGCGATCCGGCGATTGAGTACGTGCAGACGCACAGCGCACCGCAGCCGGTTCCGGCAGATATTCGCAAATTTGTTACCGTCAAAATTGGTTAACGGGGGATTCTATGGACACTCCATACATTGAGTTATTTGCAGGCAGTCAGCAGGTCGCCACGACGCTGGTACATTTTGCCGCTGATGCTGGCGTTATTCAGGAATTTACCCCGCTGATGCTGGCGGACAATGGCGAGTTTAAGCCGTGGGATGGTAAGGAATCTGGCAAGGCTGTTTATCTGACCTCGTACCCTGTGGACACGTCAAAGCAGAAATCAGCACAGTGTTACAAGACGGGGATATTCAATATTGCCGCCGTTAACTGGCCTGAGAGCGTCGACACCGATGCGAAAAAATGCGCCGCCTTTGCGGGTTCCGGCGTATCCGTTCAGCCGCTGGCCCGATAAGCAGGGGGAACGATGGCAACGAATGAAAGCATCATGACGCTACCGCTGGCGAGTAAATTTAAAGCCGAAGCGCGGGCAATGGCTGACAGAGGTTTATCAACCTATGAGGCCGTATATCAACTAAACAAACTGGAAGAGCAGGACAAGCCGCGCGCTGATGCGATTATGGCGCTTCATGAGCATAAAGACTATCAGCCGCTGTTACGTGCAATGGCAAACGTGCCATGTATTAGCGTCGATAATGCTCGTGAAATCCTGAACATGACCATAGAGCAGGAGCGCCCAAAGGTTGCACCAGAGCTTACCGCAGCCTTTGAAAACTTTATGGACATGCACAGCCCGCAAGCCGTATCAGCTGGCATGGCATACGATGGCAGAAACCAGGGCGATGACGGCGACATCGATCGCATACTGAAAACCATCTGAGACAAGGCCGGAGAAATCCGGCTTTTTTACGGGTCCTTCCTGGAATTATGGCCCGTTACGGGGCGGCGACCTCGCGGGTTTTCGCTATTTATGACGTTTTTCCGTGAAGGTGACACCACCACCACTTGATTAATATTTAACCATGCAGTTAAGGTAACATTATGATTGATAAAGCTTGTTTTGTAAGTCAGCAGGAAATAGCTGAACATTTCAAGGTTAACAGAACCACTATTCGCGCATGGACCAAACAGGGGATGCCGTATCTTAATGCGGATCGCGGAAAGTCTGGCGGTTATCACATCGGGCATACATTGCTTTGGTCTTCAGGTAAAAGCCGTCTTGAGGCCATCAGATATCACGTAGAAACCAGTGCGCTGGAAAAAATTATGTTTGCCAGGCTGCTTTCATCTGAGCGTGACGAGTACTCCAGTGAAGAAACAGAACATCGATTTGATGAAGGTTTGCAGATTTACGGCTATTCACCGGAAGATGTGAGCAAGGCACGAAATAAAATGGCTGGCTTTCTGGCTGGGTGGCGTCATGCCGTAAGCGTTCGCCGTGCCAGCATGGAGCAATCAGCCGATACAGAACAGTAAAGCCGATAACTTGTTAATCACTCGCAGCAATGCATGTGATTTGTGCACACTTTCGGTTAACTGGTTCGATGTCCGGTTTTAGTGTCTGTTTTTTGCGCATGTCCGGTTCATGGAAAGCATGTTTTTATATTTTTCATATGGTTAACTTGCAGAGAAACCGGACATGGATCCCGAAAAATTTTCATAAATAGTGAAAACGCGCGAGGTCGCCGGCCCGTGATT
>ERZ791718.611-NODE-611-length-17731-cov-1.563476_pt1 | contig 17731 bp, 18 predicted proteins | sample MGYA00510349_ERZ791718 | MGnify/ENA primary metagenome ERZ791718 (study PRJEB30046, sample SAMN00715136) | human gut metagenome | study: EMG produced TPA metagenomics assembly of the A metagenome-wide association study of gut microbiota in type 2... | reverse complement strand
GACCTTGCGGGCGCGGACGAGGCCTGCTTCAAGCAGCAGGCTCATGTGGCGCGAGATGGTAGCGGTCGTCAGTCCCATTTCCCGGGAAAGCTGCTGGCAGTAGGACGGCTGACGCGCGCAGCGGCGCAGCAGCTCGAACTTGCTCCGGTCCGCGACGAGTTTGAGCAGACTGCAGATGCCGTCGTCCGTCATCTGCAGGCGGTCGACGCGGAAGTTCTCGTGCAGCAGCACGCCGAGGTAGACCTGGCGGCAGTCACTGCACGCCAGCTCGTCATAGGTATAGATCATGTCGCCGCCTGCCACGAGGCTGAGGTTGATATAGGTGTCCATTTCGGCCAGCTGCATGCTCTGGTTCGTAAATCGCTCCAGCAGCTCCGAAAAGGCGTGTTTCGCAAAATACTGCTCCCAGTGGTCGTAGACCGGCTGCAGCTGCGGCAGGATCCGCGGCAGAATATCCTGCACCCGCTGCGCGGCAGGGCGCAGAAGGGCGGAAAGCTCGTCAAACATCGCAGAATAGTTCGTCAGCAGCTTATAAAGCCGCCAGCGGTACTGCTCCTCGATCATCAGACCGTCCAGCTGTTCGGACAGCGGCGGGATCGGCTGCCCTGGCTCCGCCGCATAGAAGCTGATGCCGCCGGAATTGATGTCCCGCAGGAGATAGGAGCCGTTCAGCCGCTCCTCGGCGGACTGCCGGGTGCGCTGCAGCGACTGCTCCAGATCGGTCGTGCGGATATCGAGGAAGCTGAAGATCATCAGCTTGGCAAGGCAGGTATTCTGCCACTTGCTCTCCGTCTCCCACTTGCGGAAGAACGTCTCCAGAGCCGGGCCGTCCTCCAGTCCGGTGCAGGCTGCCTCTGCCACCTTCGCGGCAAGCGCGCAGCTCTGCTCGATCTGCTCCCGTTCCGTGCGGGTGAGCTTGGAACCGAATTTTTGGAGCAGATCCCGCTTGCGCCCCTCGACGGACAGGCCGTTTACATGCTGATACAGGGCCTCGACGGTCTCATACAGCACTACAGGGGAGCGTAAAACGATCTGCTTCATGAGGCATTCTCCTTTCTTGGAAGCGCCCCCGGCACAGCAGGGCCATGCCGGGGGCTCTATGTGTTTATGTGCCCATTATATCATATGCTTGCGGGAAATGCCACGTTTATTTCTCCACGACAGCCGCGAAGCGATGCAGGATAGCGGCAGCCTGTGCGCGGCTTGCCGTTGCCTTCGGCATGAGATCCTGTCCGTCGCCCTTGGCGAGCCCGGCCTTCACGGCCCAGCCCATGGCCTCGCGGGCATAATCGCTGACGCTGGCAGCATCGCGGAAGGCATCGAGCATTCCGGCCTCGGTCTTCACGCCGCAGAACTTGGCATAGCGGAAGAAGATCGCAGCCAGCTGCTCGCGGGTGACCGGCTCGGACGGGGCGAACTTGTTGCCACCGACGCCGTTGACGATGCCGTTTGCGGCGGCCCAGGCGATCGCATCGGAGTACCACTGGCCGTCAGCCACATCCGTGAAGCCGGACGGAGCGTCGACAGTCGCTTTTACATCCACTTCTTCCCCATCGATCAGATTTACCTGTAATTGTTCCATTTCGCAGTGTACCTCTGCCTGGTCAGTATCCCCGATTCCCGGCACACTCAGCAAATATTCATAAGGAATCTGTATCCGGGTGCTTACATAAGGTGTCTCATCCTTTTCCGTAATGCACAATACCGTGAGATCAATACTTCCCTGCAGCCGTATTCCGTCCTCCGTAATATCCCGGTGATCAATGGAAGCTGTTCCCTCGCTGTGCAATATCTGTAGGATCGGACCGTCAATATTTGTCCCTGCATGATCCGTTATCTTGGTCTTGCCGGTGATCCGTGTCAGCAGCTGACGCACACTGGTCTGCCTGGTATCCGGGATCACTTCATTCTTCACTCCGTAGATATCCCTCAAAATATCGATCTGTTCCTCTTCATAGAGCCGGATATTCAACTCCAGCGCGCACTCCATTCCCAGGATTCTCTCCTCCCCATCCAGATCAGGCTGAATGGTCAATGTCTGCTGTCCGGGTTCCTGCCGCAGCAACGTATACCGGATATCCGGCAGCAGATCCTCCCGGCATCCCTGGCATTCCAGGCTTCCGTTTAATGGAAGTGTCGTCTCATAAGAACGGATCGCCCTGTCCTCCCCCTCTGCTTCGTAGAGCACGAAAATCTGAATATCTCCCTGGATTGCCAGTTTTTCCTCCTGTGGTTTAAATTCAACGTCCCGCAGTGAAATATTGCTCCAAAGGATCTGATAGATATTAGGATAGCTGGAAGGCAGCGGAATTTCTTCTTTTTTGCGGAAAATATCATTTTTACAGATGGCAAGCTGTGTCACTTCCATCGGCTCGATCCGATATTCCACGCCGGCTTCCGTATCTTCTCCCTGAATCCCCACAGGAAGCTCTTCATCATAGATTTCTTCAATACGGGCGGAGAGAAGGATCAGCGCCTGTAAGCTCAATTTGCGGGAATTGATCATATTTACCGTGAAATCTTCCACCGTTCCTTCCACGGTCACCGTATCCGAGGGTAATACCCCTTCCATGCGGATCCTCTCCTCAAAAGGCAGAGCGCCGCCCAACAGTACCAGACTGCTTCCGGACTCCCGCGTGTGATACAAAATCGCATACCCCAGTTTTCCCCGGACGGTTACTTCATCCGTACCCGGACAGATCTCTTCGATGACAACCTCTCCTTTTTCCAGATTCAGGGTACTGATATCCGGCTTATCCTCCGGAAGATTCAGATCTTCTTCCATGGTAAACTGCATGACGGTGGACCGTTTTACCCGGTCCATATGTATATTTCTCTTGATCAGTTCCACAATAACAGACCTCCATATATACAGATATGTCTATATATATGAAGGTCTGTGCTGTTTTATACCGTATTCTGTTCTCTGTCCGTTTATTCCACCGCGCCGATGAGATCTGTCAGGTTCTCTACGTGATAGGTGCGCATGTAATCTTCAATGCCCTCCACGACTTTTACCGTCGTATAGGGATCCACGAAGTTCATGGCGCCCACACTGACTGCACTGGCTCCCGCCAGAATGAATTCGATGGCATCTTCCGCCGTAGCGATGCCGCCCATGCCGATGATGGGAATCTTGACTGCCTGTGCCACCTGGTATACCATACGAACCGCAATGGGTTTGATGGCAGGACCGCTCATGCCTCCGGTCTTGTTGGCAATGGCGAACTTCCTGCGGTGAATGTCGATCTTCATGCCGGTGATGGTGTTGATCAGGGACAGTGCATCCGCACCTGCTGCCTCTGCCGCTTTCGCCATTTCCGTAATGTCTGTCACATTGGGGCTCAGTTTCATGATAATGGGCTGTTTTGCATGTTTTTTCAGTTCGGAAGTAATGTTATACAGGGCATCCGCTTTCTGTCCGAAGGCAATGGCTCCTTCCTTGACATTCGGGCAGGATACATTGATCTCCAGCATGCTGACTGCCGGCTCGTCTCCCAGACGTTCCACCACGTCCACATAATCCTCCACGGACTTGCCGCAGACATTTACGATGATCTTCGTGTCATATTTTTTCAGGAAAGGAATGTCTCTCTCCATGAACACATCAATGCCGGGATTCTGTAATCCGATGGCATTGAGCATGCCACCGTACACCTCCGCCACACGGGGCGTCGGATTACCGGGCCAGGGTACATTTGCCACACCCTTGGTTACCACCGCACCCAGGCGGTTCAGATCTACAAATTCTTCATATTCCATACCGGATCCAAAGGTCCCGGAAGCTGTCATGACGGGATTTTTAAAGGTCACTCCTGCGATCGTTGTCTGTGTATTCATCAGATCTCTACCTCCTCAGCATCAAATACGGGACCGTCGGTGCAGATTCTTGCATTATGCACATGCGAATGATGATCCACTTCCTTTGTCTTCACAACACAGCCCAGGCAGGCACCCACGCCGCAGGCCATATGCTCTTCCAGGGAGATATATGCCTTGATCTTCTTTTCTTCCGCGTATTTTTTAATGGCACGAAGCATCGGCATGGGACCGCAGGCGAAGATCACGTCTGCCTGCAGATGATTCTCCTCAATGGTGTTCATGACATTGCCCTTCGTGCCGACACTGCCGTCTTCCGTAGCAATATATACGGTTCCGTTTTTCTCCAGGTCCTCTTTTAAGAACAGCTGATCATCACGATAACCCACGATGATCTGCTTTTCTGTGGATGCCGGAAGCTCTCTGGCCAGTTCCAGCATGGGAGGGATGCCGATGCCACCGCCAATGAGGAATACCTTTTTGCCTTCCGCTGCCTCTGTGGGGAAGCCGTTTCCTAAGGTTCCCAGGATCTCTACGCTGTCTCCTTCCTGATAAGAGGAAAATTCCGCAGTGCCCTGTCCGGCGATACGGTACACGATGCGCAGGGCATCTTTTTTATCGCTTACCTGACAGATACTGATGGGACGGGGCAGTAAGGTGCTGCGGTCCTTAGGATAGACGCCGATGAACTGGCCGGCTTTTGCGCATGCCGCCAGCTCCGTAGCGATCCACATATCAAAAATTCTGGGTGCGATCTCTTTCTGAGAAAGCACGGTTGCTGTGATTTTCTTTTTCATGTTATTGTCCTTTTTTCTTTTCTTTCTACTATATTGTCACTTTCTGAATTGTTTTTTGAATGGACACTTTCCAAGTGCCCGCTGCTAGATCTCTTCTATGCCTGCTGCCCCTGATATATGATCTTACCGTTGCAGATGGTCATTTTCACTTCACCCTTTAACTGCCATCCGGTAAACGGAGTATTGGATGCCTTGGAAGCGTACTGTTCCGGCACGAAATCCGCCGCAGTGTCCACCAGGATCACATCCGCAGGGCCTCCCTCCGCCAGATATCCGGCATCGAGATGATACATAGCAGCCGGATTCGTGCTCATGAGACGTAGCAGCTGTTTTATGGTCAGGTATCCTGCATCGACCAGTTCCGTGATACCCAGTGCCAGAGAAGTCTCCAGTCCGGTGATCCCGCGTGGCTTCCGTGATGGGCTTTGCCTTCTCCTCCGCGGTATGGGGCGCATGATCTGTAGCGATCATGTCGATCGTGCCATCTACCAGTCCCCGGATCACTGCCTGACGATCCTCTTCTTCTCTCAAAGGAGGATTCATCTTCGCCAGCGTGCCGTATTTGATCACGGCATCTTCTGTCAGGGTAAAATGATGTGGTGTGGCTTCCGCATGAATATTAGAACATCTCTTTTTCGCCTGACGCACCAGTTCTACCGCTTCCTTACTGCTGATATGCTGAATATCGATGCAGGCTCCGGTCTCTTCCGCCAGCTTCAGATCCCGTTCCACCAGTGCGATCTCCGCCTCTCTGGAAGAGCCGCCGATTCCGTAATGTTCACTGGCCTTTCCGCGGTTCACACCGTTGTTCTCGATATATTTCGGGTCTTCTTCATGGAAACTGATGGGCATATCAAGCTCTGCGGAGATCTCCATGGCCCGTCGCACCAGTTCCGCGTCCAGCAGGGGCACACCGTCATCCGTGAATCCCACAGCACCAGCCGCTGCCAGCTTCTTCATATCCGTCAGCTGTTTTCCCTGCATGCCTATGGTCACGTTAGCACAGGTCGTCACATGGATCCCCGTCTTCGCTCCCTTGTCCAGGATATACTTCAGGGTCTCCTCACTGTCCACAGTGGGCTTCGTGTTCGCCATCAGCACCACGGTGGTCACACCGCCCTTCGCCGCTGCCGCAGCTCCGGTGTTGATATCTTCCTTCGCTGTAAAACCGGGATCTCTGAAATGCACATGCACATCCACCAATCCCGGAGCGACTAACAGCCCTTCCGCATTGATCCTTGTCACCTTACCCTTCGGTTCGATTTTTTCTGCGATCTTTACGATCTTGTCTCCGTCGATCAGGATATCGAAGTTACCTTCTTTTCCTGACTTGGGATCGATCATATAACCATCCTGTATCAGTATCATATCGTCTCCGTTCCCGGGCTTTTGCAGCCCGTTTCCATGACCTGTTTCTCGAAAAAGTTTACCATGTTTTCATAGAAAAGAAAAGGGAGTTATAGTAAAATAATAAGATGCCAGGGGATTGTGAGAGTGCATAGCACGGAACAATCCGTAGGCATCATTATAGGAAATGATTTAAAAAGGAGGTCTGACGGCATGAAAACAAGAGAAGAAGCACTGGAATACGGATTGTCTTTTCCGGATACGTATACAGAAATGCCCTTTCACGATCCCAACTGGCAGCTGGTACGGGTGAAGGGCAGTAAAAAGGTTTTTTTATGGACTTACGAAAAAGATGGCTGTCTGCATCTGAATGTGAAAACCGATCCTGCCTGGCGGGACTTCTGGCGCAACACCTTTTCTTCCGTCATTCCCGCATATCATCAGAATAAAGAACACTGGAACACCATTATCTTAGACGGCACCATCCCCGATGAGGACATCCGGCGCATGATCGCGGAGAGCTATGATCTCGTCACCGACAGTCCCACGAAGCGGATCTATGAAGCAGTGAAACGGATTCCAAAGGGCTGTGTCGCCACCTATGGGCAGGTGGCTGCCATGGCGGGAGAACCGAAGATGGCCCGTGCCGTGGGCAATGCCCTGCATAAAAATCCGGATCCTGAACATATCCCCTGCTACCGTGTCGTCAATTCCAAGGGAGAGCTCTCCGGCGCCTTTGCCTTCGGCGGTGCCGAGGAACAGGCAAACCGCTTACGGGCAGATGGCATTGCGGTGATAGATAACCGGGTTGATCTGGTAAAATACGGAATGAAGCTTTAGGGCTTTCACTATGCCGTTTTATTTCCGGTATTTATTTTGACATTGACAATACAGATACCGATGCACACCAGAACCAAAGCAATCAGTGCATTCCAGCCCAGTTCCGCGGAACCCTCTCCCAGCCACCATGCGGACAGCAGGACACCGAATACCGGGTTCGTGAAGCCGAAGATAGCCACCTTGGAGACCGGATTGTATTTTAATAGAATGCCCCACAGGGAGTATGCCACTGCGGAGATGCATGCCAGGTAGAACAGCATGAGCAGAGCGCTTGCGGATACATGGGTGATCCTGCCGCCCAAGATAAAGCCCAGGATAACCATGACAATGCCTCCCAGGATAAACTGGTAACCGCTGAGCATGACCGGATTATCCTTTTTGGAATATTTCTTCATCAGGCAGGAGGATACCGCATAGGACAGAGCACACAAAAACAAGCTGCCGTCTCCCATCAGGCTTAAATCCATGTCGATCTTCTGTCCATTCATGCTGACGACGATGACGCCGGCGAAACCTATGATACATCCCAGTACCTTTTTCAGATCCAGCTTCTCCTGTCTGAAGATCAGGGCAGACACCAGAATGACGAAAAAGGTGTTGGAACCATTGATGATGGAAGCCTTGACGCCACTGTTATGCGCCAGTCCGATGTAGAAAAAGATATACTGCAAAATCGTCTGGAAGATTGCCAGCTTCACAATACTGGGCGCGGAAGTTTTCGCAGGCACCAGTGCCTTTTTCTGTAAGAGGCTTCCGATCAGCACTGTCAGGATTCCCGCCAGTACGAAGCGCATTCCGGCAAACAATACCTGCGTCCAGGTCTCCCCGGAAGGAATTTCAAACAAGGCATAGCCTAGCTTGATACAGGGAGACGCACTTCCCCACAGGAAGGTACATACCAGTGCCAGGGCACAGACTGCCCAGGTTTTCTGTAGGATTTCTGTCTTTTTCGTTTTTCTATTATCTATATTCTTATTAACCTCTGTCATTTTTGAACACTCCTTATATTTTTATAGCGCAATCTTTGCCATTATACTATAAGGTGTCCTTTTTCGCCAGTCTTTACGTTATTTTTTCTCGATCTGGGAACGGATGTCATCCTCCAGGATGTGTTCCACATCCCTGGCTTCTTTGCGGATGTTTTTCAGATTATCCCGGATCTCCTGTTCTTCTTCCATGATCTCGGGATGTTCCTCTTTTTCTTCCTTGATGAACATGCATAAAAAGCTGATCAGCAGAATCGTACAGGAAATCCAGATCGTTTTCGCTCCAATGTATCCGATCATATGTCCACCCAATGCCGCGCCGACAGCAAACAGGAAGATGATCCCGAAATAATAACCGGATTTTCGCAATATCTTTTTATCTTTCGTTTTTCCATAAGCACATAAGGATTCCATACCACTGCGCAGGTTGCCGATACACATGGTACTGGCGAAAGCATAACCGTTCACCTTGCGGAACGCCTGTACCTGCATAGCGCAGGCGAAGGATACCATGGCATTGGCCAGCAGATCAATGTCATTCGGGAAAAATCCGACTGCAAATAATAAAACTATTTCCATTACAAGTACCAGCTGCCTCCAGTGGATTTTCTGTGCCTTCTGGTATCTCATGCGGATGCATTCCGCCATTGCCACACCCAGTGCAAAAAACAGTAACGGGGAAAAATAACGAAGTGCCGCCTGCCAGTTCCTGTCTACCAGATTCTGTGCCAGCAGCACGATATTGCCGGTCTGTGCATTGGCAAACACTTTTCCCCGGTACATATAAGTATATGCATCCTGCAGACCACCGGAGACCGACAGGATCCCGGCGATCAGAAATGACTCTGACATTTGTCCGTGTAATTTACGCTGCATAGTGATTCTCATTCCTTTCAGTGACCTGCGGCTTTTGTGCCTACAGGCATCTCCTGATTACAGTATAAACAACGATATCTTCCAGAGGGTGACAGTTCAAAAATATGGTCACAGTTCGTCTCTATACTGGTAATACAACGAGGATTTTTACATTTTATCACATTTACCAGTTTTTGTGGAGGAACCGGATGGTATTTTTTTACGACTTTTCCATTCCGGATCACGATCAGGGTGATCTGGCTGTCCAGATATCCCAGAACATCCAGCCGTTCCGGCAGGGTCTCTCCCTCAATCTTGATCAGATCCTTGCAGCCGTATTTCTGACTTTTTACCGATTGCAATAAAGCTACGGACTGGGTCTTGGACTCCAGTTCCAGCAGTCTGTAAATGTCCATTCCCTTGCCTGCGGGAATGTGGTCGATCACGATACCATTCTGAATGGATTCTACGTTTAACATACCAGCACCTTCTTTCCCGTCACCGGATCCGTAAGGTCTAACAGACTTAAGATTAGTGCCATACGGATAAATTTACCGTTCAATACCTGCTGAAAATATGCGGCTCGCGGATCCGCATCTACTCCCGGAGCGATCTCGTCCACTCTGGGTAACGGATGCAGCACCGGCATGTCCGCTTTCGCCAGATTCAGTTTTTCCTGATCCAGAATATAGATGTCCTTCAACCGGATATAGTCCTCCTCGTTGAAAAAACGTTCCTTCTGGACTCTGGTCATGTAGAGCACGTCCAGTTCGGGCAGGGTGTCCTCCAGGCTGGATACTTCATGGTAAGGGACATTCGTCGGTTTCAGAGTATCCTCCACCAGATAATCCGGAATCTTCAGTTCCTCCGGGGAGATAAAGTAGAATTCATTGCCCGGGTAGCGCACCAGGCTGTTCACCAGAGAGTGTACCGTCCGACCGAATTTCAGGTCGCCGCAGAAACCAATCTTCAGATGATCCAGATGCCCCTTGCGCTGCCTTATGGTCAACAGATCGATCATGGTCTGGGTGGGATGGTTATGTCCGCCGTCCCCGGCATTGATCACCGGAATCCTGGAATACATGGAAGCCCGCAGCGGCGCACCCTCCTTGGGATGCCGCATGGCGATGATGTCCGCATAACAGCTGACCACCCGCGCGGTATCTGCCACCGTCTCGCCTTTGGTGGCACTGCACTGCTCCGCCCCGGCAAATCCCAGTGTCCTACCGCCAAGATTCAGCATGGCGGTCTCAAAAGAAAGTCTGGTACGGGTGCTGGGCTCGTAAAATAAGGTTGCCAGTATTTTTCCGTCTGCACAATGAGCATATGCCGCGGAATCTCCTGCGATCCGGTCCGCCAGGTCTAAGATCTCCTGTGTCTCCGCTACCGACAGGTCCAGTGAATCAATCAAATGTCGCATAACCTTTTCTCCTCTGTTTACTTTTTTTCAATCGCGTATTATACTATATTCTGACAAATACTAAAAATATATAGTTTATATGTGAGGTATATCATTTTTATATGAATATTAGTTTTGAATATTACCGGATTTTCTATTATGTAGCCAAATACGAAAACATCACCAAAGCTGCCATGGTCTTAAAAAGCAGCCAGCCCAATGTCACCAGGATCATTCATCTGCTGGAGGATCAGCTGGACTGCCGTCTGTTCCTGCGGGAGCCGAGAGGTCTGAAGCTCACGGAAGAGGGAAAGCGGCTCTACGACCATGTGGCGATTGCCTGCCAGCATCTGTTGGATGCGGAGGCGGAGCTTTGCTGGAATAAAAATATTTGCAGTGGTACCATCGAACTCGGCATCACCGAAACCGCCCTGCATCTGTTTCTTCTGAAACACCTGCACGGCTTCCAGCAGAAATATTCCGATATTAAAATCCGGATCCAGAACAACACTACACCGGGGATATTAAAGGCTCTGCTCAACGGTCGGCTGGATCTGGCCATCGTAACGACTCCCTTTGAGTTAAATGATACCTTCGCCTGCGAAGACCTGATGACCTTTCGGGAAGTTCCTGCAGGCGGTTCCGAATACCGTGCACTTGCCGGTCACCCCATGAGTCTTAAAGAATTCCGGTTCCATTCCATCATCGGTCTGGGTTATGGCACCGCAAGCTATGAATATTATCGGAAGGTATTCATGGAACAGAAGCTGGACTATGAACCTGCCATGGAAGTAGCCACCGCCGATCTGGTCATTCCTTTGCTCCAGAATAACCTGGGCGTCGGATTTATCCCGGAACCTCTGGCCGCTCCGTTTTTTGAAGACCAAAGTCTCGTCCCTCTGTCCCTAAATGTACCGCTGCCGTCCCGTGATGTGAAAATGCTGTGGGACAAAAGCCTCAGTCAGAGCAGAGCTGCCGCTACCTTCTGCGATTATTTACGCAGTCTTTGAATTCATTCATAGATGACTGTTTTATCCAGCATTTCTGTTTTTAATACGATATAGGGTACAGAAGGCTTCCCGGTATTCTCCTTTTGCCCGGTGATATCGGGACCTAAGAGACTGGTGCTGACATAGATGGCGTCATCCGTCAGATACAATGCATCCACAGCGATGCTGTATCCACCGGTCTTCTGCTCTCCGTAACCGATGCTGATATAGAGATTCTGATTGTCACTATAGGTCAGTTTGAACGGTTCGGTTCCTTTTTCAGCAATCACCGTTTTCAATTCTTCCGGAATTTTCTCTTCACTTAACACCGTAAAATCCAGGTCACGGAGTTTGATCTTCTCATCCTGCATGAGACCACAGCCCGTGCATAATAAAATATACAGACCAAGAAGCGCTGCTGCAGTTAGGATTCTCCTTATGTTTGCTTTGTCTTTTTTACCTCTTCTGCTGTCTTCCTTTCTGGGCTTTCTCCCAGATATTTGCATAAGATCCCAGTCTCTCATTTCTGTTTTCTCATTTTTCCACTGTCGCCCTGCAGTTTTCATCCGTTCTCCACCGTCTGTACTGATTTATTCCATATTTATGTGGAAAAAGCAGAAATATACTCTGTTTCCACTGTCTATCTCATTAATTTTCCTCCTTTTCTCCCGTGGAAATGTGCGTTATAATAGGACATGTGCGCCAAAAAGGCGTCTTACAGAAAGATGAGGAATCGTTGACATGAATGATAAATTCAGCAGAAAAGTCTTCTGCGACGGTATGCGCGACGGCTTCCCGATTGCTCTTGGATATTTCGCAGTATCTTTTTCTCTGGGAATTGCCGCAAGAGGAGCCGGTTTCACGCCGATGCAGGGTTTTCTGGCAAGCCTGTTAAATAATGCTTCTGCCGGAGAGTACGCGGCATTTACCCTGATTGCAGCGCAGGCCTCTTATCTGGAGGTAGCGATCATCACACTGATCGCCAATGCCAGATATCTGCTCATGAGCTGCGCGCTGGCACAGAAGTTTTCCCCGGACACGCCTTTTTTCCACCGTCTCATCATCGGATATGACGTCACGGACGAACTGTTCGGTATCACGATCGCCCGTCCGGGCATCCTGAACCCTTACTATACTTACGGAGCGATCCTGCTGGCTGCACCGGCATGGGCCGGCGGAACTGCCTGCGGCATCTTAGCCGGGAATGCACTGCCGCTTCGGGCCGTCAGTGCACTGAGCGTTGCCCTGTACGGCATGTTCTTAGCCATCATCATTCCGCCTGCCAGAAAAAGTAAAATTGTGGCAGCATTGGTAGCAATCAGCTTTGCTTTAAGCTTTGCCTGCAATTACCTGCCCAGGATCTCTTCCATGTCGGAAGGTACCAGAACGATCCTGCTCACCGTCCTGATCTCCGGTGCCGCAGCAATTCTGTTCCCGGTGAAACAGGAAGAGGCAGATAGCACTGCCGCAGAAGGAACTGCTCCGAAGGCAACAGACACATCGTCAGAAGTTTCCGATTTGAAAGCAGATCAGGTTCCTGTTACAGAAAACAATGCTTCCGTAGAGACAATGAACACTGAGAAAGGAGACAACATCCATGAATAATTATATCTATATTGCCGTGATGGCAGCCGTCTCCTATACGATTCGTGTCTTACCCTTGACGCTGATCCGCAAACCCATTAAAAATCAGTTCATTCAGTCCTTTTTGTACTATGTACCTTACGTCACGCTGGCAGTCATGACCTTCCCTGCCATCATCCACGCCACCCAGACCCCCATTTCCGGACTGGTAGCACTTATCGCAGGAATCATCGCTGCATGGCTCGGTGCCGGATTGTTCCCGGTCTCTGTGATCTGCTGTGTGCTGGTATTTGTGATTGAATTATTTGTGTAATACCCTGTGATAAAATATGCCATTGAGAAGGCTTTCTTCCCAATGGCGTATTATTTTACAAATCATATTTTTTTAACATTTCCTGTACGAATTCCGGATCCTGCAAACGGGTGACCTGATCTTCGTCGCCCTCGGCATTCATGCGGGCAATCAAGTTGGCAAGGCGATTACGTTCCTGTTCAACCCCAATATTTATTCCCTCATCACGGACATAAGCGTCTCTGGCATTTTGATCCCGTACCATCTTCATATGTTCATCGTATCTGGCTCTCGCCCATTTTCCAAGACTCATATGCCTTACCTCTTTCACCGCTTCCAAAATTCCAGGATTCCTCGTCATTGTTTCCAATATTTCCAGATCCTCCTCTGTCTCTACATTGAACAGTCGAATCCACTCGTCGACTCGTCGCCCGGTCAGCACTTTGTTCAATTCCAAAATATGTAATTCCACCAGGTCACTAAACAGTTCACCGTTTTCTTCTCTCAACAGATATTTTTTGTGATAGTTATTGTCCCATGTCAAATGAAAATCCAAAATGCTGATGGTGATACATTTTTAAAACATCTACGATCCCCTGCTTTTGGTATTTATATCTGCGCCACAAATTTGTATTTCGTAATTTCAGGCTCCTGATCTTCTCTATCGGAATGTCTAAAATATCACTGATAAAATATTTCAAAATAATAAAATTACGGAACAGTTCCTTCATGCAGTAATCCCACTTGGGTCTGACTATCATTTGCATTCTCCTCTCTTATGCGAGAGGTTCGTCGCCTCCCTTAATTGTTTGTGTTAAAATGGGATGAGCGACCGAATGGTCCTGAAATTTTGAAATATCAGAATTGCTTCCCAATGTGTAGTTTGATGATAGCAAATGTCGAATCTACTGTCAATGGAAATGCAATAAAAAAGTCTCTGATTAAAATTGCGCAATTATCTTGTGATTTTGTTGCGCATTTTTGATTACATTTTTATCGTTATATTGCAATTATGTGATATAATATAGATGCGCAATCGGTTGTGCAATTATGTTTTACGGGAGGATTACTTATGCAACATTTTCACAAACAACAATTCGGCACGCGCCTGCTGGCTCTGGGACTCAGTGTGGGGCTTGTGCTGGGAAGTCTCACGGGCTGCGGCAATCAGGGACAAGACACCGGAAGTTCCGATACCCTTGTAACATCTACGGATTCCGCTTCTGCCGGGGTGACGAATATCACCACTTTTCCCCTGCCTGAGGTTCCGGAGGAGTCTACCATTTTTGTCGAGCCGGTCGACGGCATTTCCGATGACTTTTACCGTGGTATGGACGCTTCTGCCGTGCTGGCTCTGGAGAACAGCGGCGTGAAATATTATAATTTTGATGGGGAAAAACAGGATGTTTTTATGACACTGGCACAGGCCGGTGTGAACTATATCCGTCTCCGGGTCTGGAATGATCCCTATGACGAGAACGGCAACGGTTACGGCGGCGGCAATAATGACGTGGCGACCGCCATCGCTCTGGGACAACGTGCCACGAAATATGGCATGAAAGTCTGCATTGATTTCCATTATTCCGATTTCTGGGCCGACCCCAAGAAGCAGTTTGTTCCCAAGGCATGGGAAGGCATGGATATTGAAGAAAAGTCCGATGCTCTCTATAACTTCACTCTGGAAAGCCTGACACAGCTTCTGGATGCCGGTGTGGATGTGGGTATGGTACAGATTGGTAACGAGATCAACAACGGTATGTCCGGTGAGACCGATGTGGCAAATGTCAGAAAACTTCTGACCGCAGGCAGCAAGGCTGTCCGGGAAGCTGCAGTGAATTCCGGAAAAGAAATTCTCGTTGCTGTACATTACACTAATATTGATGATATGAAAAAACTGGTACGGAGTTTGCGTTCTTCCAGTTCTTTATCATATTCAAATATACTCATGGAGATCACCTCTGCTTTGTTTGCACGAAGAAAGTCGGAAAGAATGTTGTCATGTATACATTCATTGACAGCCAGTTCAACCGCTTCGTTTAATTCAAAATCTTTCGTGTATTTGCGTACAAGATTTACATATTGTGCATATTCTTTTAAAGTTTGACATTGTTCCATCAGTTCTTTATTGTGTCCCTCATTGATATTCAGTGTCAGAACTTCCAGTTCTAGCTTTGGATCACCGGATTGGTTTTCGAAAGCTTCGGATAAATGGTTTACCCAGTAGTCCTTTTTCTTTTCCAGACCATTGTAAAATACAATAAATTGCGGTGCCGGTATTTTCTGTAATACAGAAGAATAGAGAGATTTGTGATCTACTAATTTCTGGTATTCACTGGAAATATAGAACAAGTTGCGAAGCGGCACATTTGGATTATAGGTTGACTGATGTTCGTATAAAAACAGATTTGTGCCAATAACAAATGCCAGATCATTTTTCATACCTATATAAATCGCATTTTCCAGTGTAATAATCTGCAGTTTGGAAGGATCGTGATAATCGCTTCCGCTCATTGCATTATAGAGTGACAAAAGATTGGATTTATCTGCAAATAGCATACGAAATACCGTGTCTTTATACTTGCGGTTTGCAGACAAATGTAATTTTTTTGCCTGATTTTTCTTTGCAGCAGCAGTCTTTTTTCTTGCCATAGGCATTACCTCCTGTATTGCAGGAGCTGAAATGCTTACTTCTGTTTTTATTCAGAACTCCTGCTTTTTATTTTTTGATGGGATAAAAGCATGGATTTCTGAAATGATTTTAGAAAATAAATAGACGGCAAAAATGCCCTGAACTTTTGAGAAATATGCTTTGTTTTATATTAGCATCCTTTTCGTCTTCAGTGAATCAACAACTCTATCCTCACACGACTGAAGTCGCGTGCTTCCAGACGCTTTAGGCGTCAGACTAAATATCGGCGGATACGCCTGTAACTTAGGTGCGCAGTTATGCGCATTTCCCATGCCAGATATGGCAGGTTCCCACATTACAGGTAGTCCGCTGTATATCTGCCTGCATTTATGCCGCTTTTAAATTGTTTACTTCTACATAAAGCTTTCTCAAATCTGCATAAACACAGGAGGTTCTACGCTTCACTGCAGGTACTTTTGCCTCCAGTGAAGACCTTTCCGTTTCCGGCAAGGGTTTTAAAAGTTCCCGTATAAAATATCTCGCTCCGATATTATAGGATGCTGACAGGTCGCAGTTATACTGTTTTCCGGTCCGGAAGGTACATAGGCTATGGTTCTCCTGGTTTCTTACTACCGCTCCGCTTCCGTCACAGGCCAGCCTGCTGGTGTTCCGGGCACTGACCCTGAACACACGAATTCTGTTCCGATGTGCCTGATGTTCACACAGTTTCTGAATATCCCGCTTTCTCCATAAATGAAGCTTTTGCTTCTTTTTTCCGGATATTTTTCCCTGCATTTCCAGATACTCAAACACAATTACATCTACCTGATACTCTGCGGCATATTTCGTGATCTCCGCAGCTATTTTGCGGGACAGCTCCATATTCAGCCTTTTTGCATAATCCCATCGGCTTTGGACCTGTCTGGAGGAATGTTCTCTCTGAAAACGGCGGATTCTGCCAAGCACATGATACAAATGGTCTTTATCACTGGAGAAATTTATAAATTTACGTCCCAGGATAGTGCCATCTGCACGCATGATGCTGCAGACCGCATCCGTATTGATTCCTAAATCAACGCTGCATATCACCTGCTCTTTTACATCTGTTTTTGATAAGCTTACTTCCTCTGTGTATGAAAACCGAAGGAAATATTTATGATGTTTCCTTTCCAAAGTAGGGGCAGATGCCTTTTTACCACTCCATTTTTTTCGCAGATATTCCATATCGGTATGAAGTAATTTTACTTGAAACCACTTCCACTCCCGCCCATCAAACAGCTTTAAATGTGCCGCATCTTCTCCCGGTTCTGCTTCCTTATACATGACATCCCGATAGAATACCGGCATCGCATGATTCTCACAGACCAGCTTCGGTTTTCCTCTCAGTTCTCCCTTTTCCCACAAACTAAGGCGTGTCTGATAGGAGGACACGGCTCCAAGTGCGTGTTGAATCGCCGCTCTTCTCAGATAAGATGGCATCTTAGGAAAATGACGGTCAAACGGAAATCTGGCATGATTCTTTTTTGTCTCATGTACCAGATGTTCCGCCTCATTAAAGCGTTTTTGTAGATTTTTGATTTCTGAAAGTTCTTCCCAGGTCTCTGCATACACCGGAATCAGATAGGAAACTGCCTTCCGAAAAATATCCAGCGTAGAGCGGAGCGGTATATTCTTTTTTTTAATTTCTACTCCATAGCTGGATACAATCTGCATAAAGTTTCCTACTTTCTTTTTTCCTTCTCTTTTTGTCCCTCAATGTATGCCACTACCTGATCCCTGCTTCGGTCACTTACGGTGACTGCACAATACGATGGATTCCACAAATGTCCTCCCCACAGCTCCTGTTTTAATTCCGGATGCGAAAGAAACAACTGACGTGCCAGATTCCCTTTCATAATCTTTATCATGTCTGATATAAAAAATTGTGGTTTGCAATCCAGAAGTAAATGAATATGATCTGGCATAACCTCCATCGCCAGAATCTTAAATTTGTATTCCTCCGCAAGCCCATACAACATTTTTTTACATTCTGCGTCTATCCCATTTTTCAGGACCTGTTTTCGATATTTCGTGCACCAGACAAGATGATATTGCAAAGAATACACATATCCTCTACCATATGAAAGCTGATTTTTATTTATATTAAATATATCTTTTTGCATGTAAACATTATACCATATGTCATCGCCATAAC
>ERZ791718.605-NODE-605-length-17777-cov-4.013260_pt1 | contig 17777 bp, 19 predicted proteins | sample MGYA00510349_ERZ791718 | MGnify/ENA primary metagenome ERZ791718 (study PRJEB30046, sample SAMN00715136) | human gut metagenome | study: EMG produced TPA metagenomics assembly of the A metagenome-wide association study of gut microbiota in type 2... | reverse complement strand
TAGTGGTTTAAAGGACATGAATCAGTTGATCACATATCAATATGAAGCTGATAGTACAAACAGGCAATGGTATTCTGTACTTTAGAAATATAATATTTTTGAAAAAATATAGGGAAGTGTGTCAAGTATAGTAATATAGTTTTTTAGATAAAATATATGATTCGAAATTTTTAAATTAAAAAATAAACAATAGAGGGAGGGAAAGCGTTTTAATAATGAATCTATATAAATCAAAAAACTATAAAATAAAGAACTATGAACAGAAAGGAATTATTCATGAAAAAGAGAAAAATAGCAACAATATTATTGGCAGCATGTTTGTTGTTAGGAAATGTCTCAGTAGCGAATGCGGCAAGTATTGATAATGGCAATAAAGTACATTTCAATACAGAAGATAACGACACGGATTTAACATTATTACAATCGAAAATTGCAACCGAAGAAGTGACTTGTGACTTTACGGATGCAACAAATGATGGAGCAAGTGCATATGCAGATACAAGAAGGGTGTGACGATAAGATGGGACACTATGTACATTATATAGGTGGCGGAATAGTAGATAGTAAAATATATGAGACAGGAAATGCAGCAAAAAGTTTTAAATCGCCGATGAAAGAATTAAATGAGCAAACGGTGTTAATAGAAAATGCCAAAACAAATAAGAATGATAGTTATCATCAGCATACGAAATACGATGATCAGGTAGATCGCTATTACAGTACATATGATATAGGAACATTGTTGCATAATAATGAAAGTTATTTAGAGGGAACAATCGATTCAAAATATGATGTAGATTACTATTCTTTTTCTTATCCGCAAAAAAGTTTTTACTCTAAAATGGGTATATCTTCAGAGATAACGATTTCATTGGAAAGCAAGAATAGTCAGGCATATAATTTAGTATTGTACGATTTATATGGCAATCAGATTGGAATAGCGACAGATGATGGACATGGTAATAAACAGCTTACGGTACCTAATTGGGACTGCGTTACATCAGATTATGTGATCAGAGTAGAAAATTCCAATATGACATCGGATTCCGGGGAAGGTTCCTATAGAATAAAAATTACGGAAACGAAAAACAGGGATACTTCAAGTAGTAATGTGCAGCACTCACAAGAAATAGCAAATGCAGATAATTCAGAAGAAAAAAATGCAATAAAGCAGAAATATGAAAAAACATATCAAAGCGAAATTGACAAATTACATCAGATGCAATTTGAAGCGTTGCCGGAAGATGAAAAATATTCGGGAACGGATAGTGTAGAAGAATTATTAAATAAGATGAAAAAGGGGGAGCAGTTAAGTGTGTCGGAAATGGCATATGTGAAAATATTTGCCAATTTATCTGATTATGAGAGAGCAGAGAAGTCGAATTATATAAAAAACGATTTTTATGCAGAAATAGAAAGAATAGCAAATGAAAAAGGAATTGAACTGCCAGATACATCATGGAAAATTGAAATAGATGTATCTGGAACTATTACGATTAACGGGGACATTACAGAAGAAAACAAAGAACAGATAAAAAATATGATATCGGAAAATTTTGCTGATGATATGTGGGAAAAATATATTCAGACAGCAGATATTTCTAACACACAATATAGATTAGTAAATGCTTACTATGAAGTGGAACAGTTCATTCAGAAAGCAACAAATGGACAGTATTCATTTGACGATATAAACGTAGATGACAATGGGAAGATTACCGGACTTCCAGAGAAAATGTGTAAAATAATGAACTCCCAGGAAGCCAATGCGAAATATGAGGAAATACGAGATAATATCTATATGCTGACGGATTATAAAAATCAATATGGATTGGAGGATATTCTTGCATTTAAGGCAGGGTATAATATTTCGGACTCTGAGGTAAGTACTGTGGGTACATCTGGCAATAATAGTGTTATGGATAATGCAGGATACTATAAAAATATGAAAACTATAATATAATGATAGAACCTAATAGAAATGGCGGGTTTAAAAGACATGAATCAGTTGATTACATATCAGTATGAAGCTGATAGTATGGACAGACAATGGTATTCTATACTGTAGCAATATAATTTGGGGGGAAAATATAGGAAATGTGCCGTCAAGATGATGGCACATTTTCTATATATATGATATTTATTTAGAGCCTATTTAGATAATATGCAGAGTACTTTATATTTATTTAATGGAAAAATAAAAATTACCGATATAGTAGGAAGATAGGAAGAAGGTGAGTAATATGCTGGAAATTGCTGTTTGTGATGACGATATAGCAGATCTTGAGTGTGCAGTGAATATGCTGCATAAGATTTTTACAAGTCAAAAGATTGCTTATCATATAGAGAAATTTATGTCTGCAAATCAAATGCTTGAAAATATCAGTCGTATTGATATCGGAATTTTAGATATTTCGATGGAAGAACTGAATGGTATTAAACTGGGGAGAAAATTAAAGGAAAAATTTCCGGATGTGAAATTAGTGTATATTACGAGTTATGAAGAATATTGTATGCAGGTCATTAACGAAGTTCATGCATTTTCATTTCTATGTAAACCATTGGAATATGATAAACTGGAATTGCAGATATTGGAACTTCTGAATCAACTGCCGGATGCCATAGTAGAAAAGAATTTTTATAAAGTGACTGACAGCAATGGAAAAGAGTATCTGTCGATCAAACTGAAACTGAGGGATATTTTATATTTTGAATACATAAAAAGATCCAGAAAAGTACTGATAGCATTGTCTGATATTACATATGAGTATGATTGTATCTTTGAAAAACTGGTTGAAGAACTGCAACCATATGATTTTGTTGTGAATTGTAGAGGAAATCTGGTTAATTTAAGGCATATTGAAAAAATAAAGGGCTTTATTATTTATATGGATAATGGAAAAGAACTTCAGATTGCACAAAGGAGAAGCAACGATTTTAGAGAAGAAGTAAATAAATTTTTGCAGAAAAATTCATAGGAGAAACGATGAATACGATTTTACTGATATTATGTAATGCTCTTTCCTGTTTTATCATAAGTACCATACTGTTCCAGTTTATGAATGGAAAGTATAAAAAGAGTAGTCAAAGTAGATATGTATATATTGTGATCGAGACTGTCACAGTGATTTTTACAACCTGTATCAATATGCTCAATCATTCCATATTAAATCTAGTAGTCTGGGGCGTTTTGACGGGGATTATAGTATATGTTCTGTATTATGAGGATATAGATAAACCCTTAAGACGTATTATTGAATGTGAAGCATTAGTATTTTGTATGTCTGTCTGTGAATCATTGGGAGTGATTCTTTTACAATGCATTTTGCAAGCCGCAGATATAAAAAATGTGAATGAAACGATGCTTTATTGCCTTGAGGTAACATTTTCAAAAGTAATACTTATTTTTTTGTATTATACATTCATAAACAGGTTTGTGAAAAAGAGCGATATTCCTTATGCAAAGACACGGTACATCATGTATGGAATTATACTTCTATACAGTCTGATTAACATGAGTGTAATTGTAGAGAATTTTAAAAATGGAGAAGAAAATTATTTGTGTGCAGTCAACATGGGATGTATTGTTCTGGCAGATTTATACCTTTTATATTTTGTAAAAATGGCAGATGAAAAGAACTATTATGAAAAGCAGCTCATCGCTTTAGAGCAACAGGCAAAGGTACAATACGAATACTATTTGACCCAGGCAAAAAAGTATGATCAAACCATTCAGATATTACATGATGTAAATAAGCATATTAAAGCAATCGAAGGGTTATATGGTGCAGAGCAGGAAAAAACGGCAGGAGAATATGCAACAAAGATCAGAGAGTTGTTGAAGCCGCTTATTCCGGTTCAATACACAGAAAATCCGATCTTGAATATACTTCTTACAGATAAAGAATCTGTTATGAGAGAAAAGGGGATTTCAGTAACAATAAAGGTAGATAATGTGAATTTGAATTTCATTGAACCAATCGACATTACAACTATTTTTGGAAATTTATTAGATAATGCGATTGAAGCAACAGAAAAGCTGAAAGGCGAGAAATATATTTGCATTAAGATTGGTTCATATCATAAGATGATAGTTGTCAGCATTGAAAATAATTGTAATGAAGTAAAGTGGAGAAATGGTTTTCCAGTATCAAATAAAGGAAAAAATGGTGGAATAGGATTGCTGAATGTTCAGAGCAGTATAAAAAAATATGATGGAGATTTAACATTGAAGAATGATGGAAATAAATTTGCTGCTGAGTTATTCCTTAATTCATAAAAGAGCATTTTTGGCTATTTTTTTGTAAAGAGTCTTACTTCGTGCAAAAAAATCGTACTTGGTGCAGAAAAGGTAAAATATCAGAAGGGGTGTGTCGATAGAAAAAAATAAAGTGGATGATACATATAAAAAATTTAATGATGGGAGGTTTCGCTTATGTCAAGAATTACGGACTACGGTTTTTTATTTCAAACAACATTTGGAACATCAAAAACAAATTTGGTCAACAATATTCAGTTGTCCAAAATGAACAGCAGTTCTGTACAAAAACAATTAAAAGCAGCAGGGATTGACACAAACAGTAAAAAGTATAAAGCAGCACTGAGTGAGATGATGAAGAATGGAAACGGTGCAATGTTTACAAATGTTCAGGCAATTAAGAACCTGATGAGCCAGTATGACAAAAACGGAGACTGGATTGATCCGAATACCGGATTAACAGGACTTGCTGTAACGGATGAGAACAGAAACAGTTATAAACATATCATTTCTATTCCAGAGAGCAGCCGGGAAGAAATGTTTGAACTGGCAAAGAAAGAATTCTTAAATGAAAACGGTACTTTAAATGGTGATACTACCAAAAGAGAGAGCGTATATAACAATTTATATAGAAAAATGGATAAAGATGACCGCTTATCAGCAGGCTGGACAATGGAACAATATGAACATCAATACAGACAGGCATTTGCAGAAGCAGCAAAAGCCGCTGATCCTACATGGAAAGCGGGTAAACCAATACCGGCTGGTGCATTGGATGGTATTACAAGGGAGTCGGCGGAAAGTGGCAGGAAGTCAGTAGATATAAAGTTATAGATAGATTTATTTGTGAGCCACGAGGTGAAACTAAGATAATGGGTTTTAAGGAGGAAAAATAGGATATGAAAATATCTAATTACATGAATAATACGAATTCAATAATGGAAAAAAATACTGATAAAGTACAGAAAGGAAATAGTCAGACAAACGAAAAACATACAGTGGGGCAATCAGTGAAGCTTTCGATTTCTAATGAGGGATTGGAGTATTATCGTAATCGTATACAGCAGAGTGGACAGGAAAAATATGATGATGTGGTTCAAAGAAAGGAACTGTTAGCGAGTAAAAAAATCAGTGATATTGATTATAGTTATGAAATTCAAAAGAAGGCAGCACAGCAGAATCAAAATGTTGATACAGGAAAAAGTGCCTTAAATATTACTGACAAGGCAAATAATTATGTTAAAGCATACGCAGAATTATATGATGAAATTGTGAAGGGCTATGAAAATGGAACCAGAGAAATATATGTAGCTGATGAAAATGGACCTCGTAAGCTTACAAAGGATGAAGAGTTAAGCAATTTAGATGCTGCATATAAAAAAACAGTGGATGACTTTGTGACAATGGAGACAACCAATCAGCATGCCCGTGGAATTATTGGTGAAGAAATGAATAAAATTTCAAAAATTACCACAAGGTCAACTTTGGCATCGGCTTACATTGAGGAGCAAAAAACCAGGGGGAAGGACGAAATCCCAGAAAATTTAACTGAGAAAATGTATGGTGCAATTACCTCATTTAAGGAGAAATATACAATGATTCAGCCTAATAGAGAGCAGTTATTGATGAGCATTAAGATTTGATGATGTTAGTACTATGATTTACAAATAAAAATAGTAATTACATATCATATTGAGGCTGAGAGAAATTAAATATCCAAGTCGTTCAATATAATAGAAATTATTTTAAGTTTCAATAACAGGGAGGTAGGATTATGGCAATTACAGGTATCAATAACAGCAGTTGCACATCGTATTATGCTTCAAATTACAAGAATACTGTTAAAAAAACAGATAGTGAAAAGGATAGTACAAATACAAAAGACGGCAACGTGACAACAAGTACAGTTGAATTAAAAACATCACGTCCCGGTGTGACAAAAACAGAGCAGATTAAGACGGGGTATAGCAATGTAAATGATTATTCAAAATACTTGCAGGGAAAATACCATTATGTGAATACGGGAACGACTTCAATGCAAGGGGTTCCGACAACAGTATCCGTTTCAAGTGCATTTTTACAGAAGTGTATGAATGATCCGGAAAAAGCAAAGTATCTGGAGGAAAACTTAGCAGCCATTCCAGATTGTGCCAAAAGTGCGGTTAATGGATGTTTGGGCACTTTGACAAATCTGAGTTATAAGGTTGATGAAAACGGAAATATTTCGGTGGCAATATCTGGTACAAATGATCCAGATGGGAAAATAGCGAAAGAGAATGCTGAACGAAAAGCAAAAGAGAACAGAGAAAAAGAGGAAAAGGTAAAAGAGAAAAGAGCTGCTAAAAAAGCAGAGGAAGAAAAAGCTGCAAAGAAACGTGCAGAAAAATCGGCAGAAGGAAAAGAAACGGGTGATTATACCTTATCCGTAACTGGTAATGATGTAAAAAGTATGACACAGAGCCTTGTAGCAGAATCTGTGAGTATTTCTGCACCTGATAGATCAAGTTTTGATATTAAGGCATAAGAGGATTCGATAAAAGGAAAATATCAAATTGGTGCATTGGATGGCATCACCAGAGAGTAGAGTGGCAGAAAGTCAGTAGATATAAATCGTTTTATTGGTTCATTGAGCAATGACAGTGATGTAGATTACCTGAAAATAGATGCAGGTTCTTTGACATCGAGCAAGATAGATAAAGAAGTATAGAAAGTGTGGACTAACTTAAGGAGGTTGCTATGAAAGTTCAAGGAAATAGGTATATTAATAATCCAGAGATGATAAAAAATAAGGTTGAGAAGAAAACAACTGTTCCTCAGAATATTATTTCGGAGGATGATGTGAAAATCAGTGATTCAGCAAGAAAGTTAGTTGAGACTGCTCGTAATAAGGTATCGGATTTTCATACAATGCATTTTTCATCTATTAATGGAGAGATAAGAGAGATACCAGCAGAATATAAATGTGAAAATTTATTCAAATTAGATTTGAAAGCAACTTCCATTTCTGGAGAACAAAGTGCGTTTGAAGGCTGTTCGGAAAATCAGTCAGAGGTTTTTGAAAAATGGCTGGACGAAAATGCTTCTGAATATTTGACAGAAGATGAAATGAAAGATTTAAAAGAGAAGATTAATGCAATGACAGCAGATGTAGATTCTTTGAATGCTCAGGAGGGATATAGAGGAACTTCTTATGAATCTGTATTTTTGTTAAGTGCAAGTGAAGCTGGGCTAAGGAAAGTAAATGAAATGTATGTTCCAGAGCAATTTCAAGCTGGTTTTTCAGACATGATTGACGAATATGTTCATTTTAATGATTCAGCACGTAATTCCATCATGGAGAGAATGACACCAGATTACATGGTTGTTGGAATTGGAAGTAAAACAGAATCTTATAAGTACAAGTCAGAAATAATCTCAGATGAGACAGCTTTTTATACAAATGAGAAGAAAGAGATAAGTGGTATCTGCAATCAGTTTTTAAATGGTAAAACAGATCAAAAATTATTTTGTAATGAAATGAAAGACCGTTTAAATGATTACTATGGAAGCAGGTATGAATTAAGAAATCAGTCAGAAGCTGTTGAAGGCAGAGTAAGTAATATGTTGAGTAAATTACAACATATGTATGCACTTTAGGATTATGATGGAAATATGCAATGGTTATTGCTGAGTATCAAAATTCAAAAGATGATATCAGTATGGTGGTTTGCAAATAAAGTTACATATCATATTGATGCTGGGAGAAATCCAACAGGTAGCATAGTTGGAAGAACTCCGAATAATGAAGAAAGGAGTTATTATAAAATGGAGGTATCAAATAATTATAGCACAGCAAAATTATGGGGCACTTCGGATAAAAAAGTTTCTAAATCTTCTGAAAAAAACAAATGGAAATTAACGGATTCTTTAAAAGAGAAAATTGTTGAACTGGCAAAAAAAGATGCACAGGACAACGTATATATGGGAAATGCGTTTATGAATTTGCGTAAGATGGAAGTAAGCAAAGTGGCACCGAACAGGGCAGCCTTAATTGGAAAATTTAATCAATCAATGAATTCCGGCAATATGTCCGCAATGAAAGAAGTTGAAAAAGCTGATAAAAAATGGCTCTGTATTTTGTTCGGGATACCATATGAGGCAGAGTTTCAGGGAGAGGGAACAGGATCAGCAGCTCATGTATATAACGAATGTGGTGAAGAAGTTCTGACATATACAGAGGGAGTAGGCTGGCAAGAAAAGGAAACAAAAGCAGAGTCACAGGTACATTCGGCGTTAAAATCGACGTATTATGAGGCTTTTTGTGATGCAAGAAAAGCATTAAACAGTGAACAAAGAACTGGTGGTATGAATGAAAATATAATGTCACAAGACAATTTTGATATGAAAGCGTAAAGAGCGTGCGATTAAAATAATGGTTTATAAATAGGAGTGTTGTAAATCAGCAGATATCAAATCTGTTTTCAAAGAATGGTACTTTTATTGCAGAGGATGGTACAGATTTACTGGCATTGTTTAAGGAAAAATACTATTCTGATGATCACAGTGATTGGACTTATTATAATTCAGATTATTACTATCAATGCAATGACACCAATGCGGCATTGAGAGAATCTGCCTGGAAAATGACGGAAAAATGGGAATTGGGCGGGATTGACTGTGATGAAATCGAAGCAAATTCCAGCCTTACGTTAGACGGTGGTTTTGATTTTAACAGTATATGGAATTCGGATTTCAGAAATCAGGTCGGAAGGCGAAATCCGTAATGTATGGGATTTAATGGAAGATTATTATTCGGATACTAAAGACAATTCTAAAGTCAAAAATTTCCTGAGTAATATGTCTGTATTTACACGATGGTATTCGTATGAAACAGGAATCAATGACAGATTCGGTGATTATTGAGATAGTGAAAGATTAGGATAATCCGATATATATAAGGAGGTTTGTGATATTATGAATATATTTTTTAACAGCCGAATAAATGCTAATCAGTCATTGCTTAATGTTCTGTTTGGTCAACAACAAAAAGCGGCAAGCAGTCAAAACACTGGTTGTAGAGGCACAAGAGATACTTTAACGATAAGTGCATCGGGAAAGGAAAAACTGACAAAAAGTACAAGTGGAAGAACACATAATACAAGTATTGATAGCAGCATTGACTTAAAGTCCTATATAGCTTCAGCAAAAAAAACGAATCAAGACCTCATTGAGAATGCAGGAACACAGATTAATGCGAAAACAAGTGAATATATGAGTACAGGTAAAGCATTTAGGGCGGCATTAACGGAAAAGTATTCTAAGCTTGCCGCAGAAGCAAAAACACATTCTAACCCTGAAAATTATATTCATTCCAAGTATTTTGATAAGAGTTCAGAGTATTACGAGACTAATTTGACTGATACAGAACGTAGGATTGCATATAATTATGAGATGCAGATGTGCCGGACAGGAAAAATAAATGGTGTAAATTATCAGGATTCTTTGTTCAGGGGAATTGAAGTGGACGGCGACAGTGTAGATTCGGATAAAATCCAATTTGAAAGAGCATTGGTAAATTCGCAGATTTCAAATATTTTAAAGCAGGCTGGTGTAGATACATCTTCTATTACGAAAGATTGTACTTTTACTGTCGATCCATACAGTTACGAGATAACAGTAGATGGCGTGGATGAAGAAACAAAGGTGTTGATGCAGAATGCTTTAAATGTAGGTAATAATGGGAAAAATCTCTATAAGCATATCTATTATTGCTCAACACAAGATGGCTGTGAGAGTTCTCAAGTAACAGAGGAATCAAAGATGAAATACGAAGCATATCATCAGGTTTATAGTTATACAGGATATGAATTAGACAAACTTGAGGAAAAAAATGGGACATATTATACGGAGTCGGGAGAGAATATATTAGACTTAGTGGATAAGGCTGTTGAAGATTCTGGAAAAGTTCCGAAAGAGTTCAAGCAGCAAATGAAGAATTGGATACATGACCTGGTTTCAACTATTTCAACCAGAGGATGGAACAATGTGCCAGATATGACTTTAAGCATTTTATATGGAAAGAGCGGTTTAAAGGACATGAACCAGTTGATTACATACCAGTATGAAGCTGATCGTATGAACAGACAATGGTATTCTGTGCTTTAGAAATATGCTAAAAACAAAAATACTTAATAAAGTGGGTTCCTTTATTTCTTGGAGATTTATGACGATCTATACTATATAGCATAGAGTTAATTCAAACGGATTTAGAATGTATTTACACGGAGGTTTTATATGTCAATGAATATCAGCGGATTAGGCAATACCTATAATGGCATCAACACAAATAGCAAAAGATTGAAATCGAAGTAAAGTATAAAATTGCTGTGACGGTTATGGAACTGCGATTTTGGCTAAAAGATTGTGAATCACCGATATAATCGGGATTTGTGAGTAGAGGGCACTTATGAAAAATAAAAGTATCAATCAAGTTTCCATAATAAATGGTGAAGATGGTCCCACAAGTGTTTTTATATTTGGAGAAGCTCAAAAGCAATCTCTAAAGATTAGAATCCGAAATGCTATCTATCAATCCAGACGAAAAAGGATAGAAAAGAGAATAGCGGCCAACCCGCATACCCTTGCGGAAGTGGTGCAATACGCAAAGGATCATTATGATTTAGTGGAAATCAATCCTGCCGCAACAAATTGGATAGAACGACAGAAAAATCTAAAAGCTAGTTTGATTATGCAGCATAAACCAGAACTTTTGGGCCAAAGGAAGGATATTCCAAAACCAGATTTTCATAATGAAGAATCTGTTAAAAATTTTTTGAATGAAATGGAAATTAGAAATAAATTGATTGACCAAATGCCTGATAATGTAATTCCCATGGATTTTCATTTATATGAAATAAAAATTGGTGAGGATTTAATGGAAATAGAGGTAGATTATACCTGGAATATATTTGGAATATCTTACTCTGGAAATAAGTCGGTCATAAAAAGGTTTAAGAAAATAGCCAGAGATTTATATTGTTATTATGGTGTCAGTGAGGAGGATATAAAGAACCGGACAAAAAGATATTCTTCACTGGTAACGGAATTGAGTTCATAAATAAGCAGTTAATTTAGCAACAACTTGTTGCAGATTCTAAAGTTATCTTGCATAATTAAAATATAAAAGATGTATATAAGGTCGGAACAGAGACCTTAAACCTGTTCCAGTGGTCGGGATGGAGACCGAAAACCCATTCCCATTGCGGAATAAACTGCAAATACAGTGATCGCGTTGCAGAAACCTGTGAGGCCTGCGACCGGGGGAGAACCTGCGGGGACTCCTCTTTTCTATATTATGGAGATGGTGTATATGCAGAAGATGCTTGATTTTATAACATAGAAGAGAGTACGTGTAATGCGGAGTAAATAATGGTCAAAAAACAATCGACATCCGACCTCACACACGTTATAATATAGATAATCTAATAAGAAAACAGTGTTATCATTACCGCATATTCAGTGAGAATGGTAGCCATAAATGTGAATTCGCAGGAACGGAATGGTTGAACCCTCAGGGTGACAGTGTCACTCATTTGTCAGCGAGAGTTGCTTAACTTAGATGATTTTCAGTTTTCTTATTTTGACATGGATTTACAGGAAGGGTAGAAAAATCAATGATTTCATTGACTTATCCTAACTCAAAATAATATAGGTTTCCAACGGGGACTTGAACTCCTAAGCGCTAGTTGTGGGTTCAATTCCCGCCGGGAACATCGATTTTTTGCAACAATGATCGTAAAAATTCATTGTTGCTTTTTTTATTTTATGGGGCTTGCGAGCACCGAAAAAATATAAAAATGAGTAATTGGAGCACCGAAAAGACAAAACGGGCACCGAGAACTAAATCTATCCAAGCACCCAATGGAGATAACTAAAGTGTAGGATAAGATTTAGGTTGTCAATGAACGTAAAAATGGTTTTCTTGCTTGAAGAAAACAGGCCTGACGAAGTATCGCTCAGATTAGATTAAAAATTCTAGTCTGGGCGATTTTTTTCGTTCAGGGAAAAGGAGGAAATGTCATTGACAGAAAAGACGGATATCAGACATTCGGATGAAAAAGTAGTTGAAATTGAAATGGAACGTTTAAGAACTTTTATGAATCATCCATTCAAGGTGATCGGTGACAGTCAGATGATTGAACTACAGGACAGTATTAAGAAATATGGAGTTCTTAATCCATTGATCGTCCGGCCGAGGAAAGAAGGTTACTATGAAATTATTTCAAGTCACAGAAGGAAATATGCAGCAGAGCGACTGGGCTATTAAGAAAATTCCTGTGATTATCCGCATGATGCAAGGATGATGAAGCTGTAGTAACTATGGTGGATTCCAATTTACAGAGAGAGCAGATTACACCAAGTGAAAAAGCATATGCCTACAAGATGAAATATGATGCCATTAAAAAGAAAGCAGGCAGAAAGAATTGTGGTCAAGTTGACCACAATACAGGAAAGAGAAGTATTGATGTGATCGGAGAACTTTGCGGAGACAGTGCAAAGCAGGTCCACTAATGAAAATATGCGAACCTTTAGAAATTGTAAAAAAATTAGCACCGTTTAAAGTGCTAATCTTCATAATGATATTTACATGAGTATATAATCAGATTTTGGATGTTATCCATATAGTAAATTAATCTATGCTCATCGGTAATGCGTCTGCTACATGCTTTTCGGTGTTTTAATGGTTCTGGCTTACCAATTCCGGTTAAAAGCCCATTGCGGTCAATATCCTTAATAAGCTCATTGATCCGCTTAACCATTTTTTTATCTTCCCTCTGCCATTCGGTGTATTGCTCCCAAGCAGTAGGAGTAAATACTATATTCATTTATTCGTATGCCTCCAATTCTTCAATGGACTTAGTAACAAAACCACCTGCCTCAGCCTCTGCCATAGATTTATCAAGCATAGCAAGATACTCAGCGTTTCGCTTGGCTTTCATCATTTCGTTGTATTCAGCTTCGGAAAGCATAACAATATTTTCGTTCTTGGGTCTTGATATAATTAATGTTTCACCATTAAAAACCTTATCACATAAACTCTTGAAATTATCTCTAACATCCATGCTCTTTACTGCTAACATATAAAACACTCCTTTCCGTACATAAAAACGTATGGTTTTACGTACTTTAATTATATGCTATTATTATCTCCATGTCAATAAATTTAATGTATTCACTTTCTGGCTACTTTGGATTTTGAATGACAGATATTGAGAAAATGGGCGATAGAAGCAAGTGTCTACAAATTGTCTACTTGTGACCCTTTTTGTAACTGATTTTGTCAATGCCGATATTAACCAGACCATCAAGTCTTCTTGAGCGCTCCGGTTCTAAATCGTGAAGAGCACGATTGACACAGCGGCCTACAGTTTCCCAGTCCACTCTCATGAAGTATGATGTGGTACTTCTTGGAAGATAGGATGCAAACCATGCAACGGTAAGGTCGAAATCCTTGGTAAATCTACTACCTGGATATGCCCATGGAACTTCGGCAACATATAACCCCATGTTCAAGGCAGATGATACGATGCGTCTGGTATTCAACTTCGACCAGAATACCACCCCAGTCCAGCCCCCTCCAAGTGGTTGGTCTGCTGGAATGTTTGTCATAAGCAGGACATGACTTGTGACAGAAAGGGCAGTCATTCTCATGCCATTTATTAGGTCTGGCTTTGATACGGATGTGTTTCACGCCATCCTCATCAGAGTAAAGATTAAAATTTTCTATCAAGAGAATAAAGTATTGACAAAATTTTGTGGGGTGGGGTAGAATGATGGTAAAAAATTCCAAAACATAACGCATTGGTGCTTTTCGCAGAAAGAAGAAAAATAAACATGAAAAAGAGAAAGAACTTGGGAAAAAAGTTAGTAACAATGTTAGTGTCTGTAGGCTTTTTTGCAGTTTTGATTACAGCCTTGAATTTAATGGCATTACAAGCTATTCGAGGAAAGAATGATGTGCTTATAGAACAGTTTGAACAATATGAAGAAGCAGTGGAAAATAATGATACCGCGGTTTTTGAAACAGCAAAAGGAGAAGTGGCAGAAGCCATCAGACATAGCAACTACAGAATAAATGGAAGCATCATTTTTGATCTTGCACTTGTGGTAGCTAATATTATTGTAATCGTACTTCTTTCGATTGTTATTAATAAGTCCATTGTTCGTCCAGCAAAAAGAGCAAAGAATGATTTGGATGATATCATTTTAGGTATAGAATCAGGACAGGGTAATCTTACGTTAAGAGTATTTGATGAAACCAGTGATGAAATTGGTCAGCTTGCAAATGGTGTCAACCATTTTATTGAAACATTACAAAATCTTATGGTAAAGATTCAGAGTGTATCAAAAGATATGAAAAAATCTTCCTATCTTGTACAAAATGAGGCGGAATCTTCAAATATGAGTGCATCCAATGTGAGTGCAACATCGGAAGAACTTGCAGCATCCATGGAAGAGGTATCTGCTTCTCTATCTGATTTAGCCCAAGGATGTAATAATCTGCTGGAGAAAATGGCAGGCATGAATGAGGATGCTAAGAACTCTGCAATGAAGTTGCATGAAGTGAAGCTTACTGCAGAAAATAGCTATAAAGAAGCGATTGCATCAAAAGAAAAAACAGTAGAAACATTTGATGGCATTCAAAAGGATGTCGCGGAGGCAGTAGAAGCATCTAAGTCTGTAAATGAAATTGCAAAACTTACAGAAAATATCTTAAATATCGCAGCACAGACAAATCTTCTAGCACTTAATGCATCGATTGAAGCAGCAAGAGCAGGGGAAGCAGGCAGGGGCTTTGCCGTTGTTGCAGATGAAATCAGACAGCTTGCAGATAGTTCACGTGAGACAGCAAACAATATTCAGGAAATCAGTGGAAAAGTTATTGAGGCAGTAAACAATCTGTCTGGAAATGCAACGGAAATGATTCGTTTTGTAGATGAAAAGGTAGCACTTGATTATGACAACTTTGTAAAAATTATTGGAAATTATGATGCTGATTCTGATCAGGCAAGTAATACATTTAACGAGTTTGCAGTTAAGTCAAAAGATAGCTTAGGTACAATGAATGATATGAATGAAGGTATCAATAACATTTCTATAGCGATTGAAGAATCTGCAAAAGGTGTTACAAACGTAGCACAAGAGATATCACAACTTGTAACAGCAATTTCAGCAATTACAGTGCAGGCGGACGAAAATAAGAACCTTTCGGAAGATTTATCGGATGAAGTAGCAAAATTTGAAAAAGTTTAACCAACAGATTTTTATTATGAGAAAAACTGTATTAGGTAAATAACCCGCACTAACTAAAAATGAATGCCAGAATAAGCACAAAGGCATAGCCCCATTCCTGGAGATATTCGATCAGTGCCTGGTTTGGCTGACCAAGCTCCGGCCATTTGCTGTAGCAGAGAGTGCCATCAAAATCAACAGCGATTGTCTGGAAATCTAACATTTTTTTATTATTCATTCAGATCATCTCCTTTAGAGGGAGTCTGCTGAACACCAGGATGATAGCAGAACAGGCTTGTTACCGGTTTGTGAAAAAAATCTGCAATTCTCATGGCGTATAGCAGAGAAGGAATATGCTGTTTTGACTCGATATTGGCAATAGTTTTCAGGCTGATGCCGGTTGCTGATGCAAGTTCTTTCTGGGTAATGCCAAGATCTGCCCTCGCTTCAACAAGTCTGCAGGTAATTGTGTCTGTCATGGTGTTTATGTCTATATCCATATCAGTATTCATATATATGCACCTCCAAATTCAGAATTGTTCAGGTCTGTTCCGCTATAATAATCCTACAGTTTTAAGTGTCCCAAAAAAAAGGACTTATGAAAGAACACGGCCGAATATTTTGAAGGAACTGTTCTCTGTAACCGGAATCGGATCATATTTTTTATTCAGTGATATGAGGTAGATTCCGAGTCTGTTATGCTGAAATTTCTTCACATATGCGTTTCCATCAAGATAGAAGATACCTATTTCGCCATCATCAAGGCATGCTGTCTGTTCAATCCAGATGAGATCCTTATTATGATATCTAGGCTCCATACTGTCACCATCTACATATACGCCAAATGTGGCAGCCTCCGGAATGTCAGGAGAGGAGAATATCTCATATTCGTCACCATCAAGAAAAGAGCCGGTACCAGCGGAAACGGTATTGTAAAATACTTTTCTTTCCCGGATCACGTGAATAGGAATGATATCTGCCGGTTTATAGTTGCCGGTGCTTTCCAGATCTCTGATATATTCAAGCACCTTGTTCATTCCCGTTTCATTCAGGTTTCGGAATGGGTTAAGGGGACTTTGACCAATAAAATCCGTATAGATATCATAAATTTCGAGTATTTCACATAAGGCAAGAAACTGTCTGGCATTTGGTGTTGCTGTGCCAAGTTCCCAGGCACTGATTGAATTCTGCTTTACATAGATATCATAGTTTTCCAGTTCTTTTGCAAGCTGGCTCTGGTTCAGCTTATGTTCTTTTCTGTATTTAGCAATGGTCTTTCCTAAATCTTTCATAGTATTATGCCTTTCTAAGTAATCATATCAGGTATGATCTCCCTATTGGGATATATCAAGATTAGCATAAGAATCCCTAAAAATCAATACATAATATCAATCATATTGATAATGTACAAAATATTACCGTTGATTAGCAATTAGAAAAGTATTATATTATGCCATGTAGACGGATGGCATATCATCCGGCAGCAGGAAAGAAGGTGATTCAGTGAACCGGACAATACTGCATAGTGATTGTAACTGTTTTTATGCATCAGTAGAGCTTCTGCATCATCCGGAGCTTAGGGGAAAGCCTGTAGCAGTAGGAGGTGATCCTGAGGCGAGACATGGAATTGTGCTGACCGCTGATTATACGGCCAAGAGATATGGTGTAAAAACCGGAATGGCATTATGGCAGGCAAAACAGATTTGTCCGGAAATCATATTTGTACCACCACGGATGGATTTGTATTTGAGATTTTCACAGATGGCAAGAGAAATCTATTCGGAGTATACGGACAAGATCGAGCCATATGGAATTGATGAAGCTTGGCTGGATGTATCGGACAGCAGAAATCTGAAAGGAAGCGGAATAACGATTGCAAGAGAAATCAGCCATCGGATTAAATACGAACTGGGTGTAACGGTAAGTATTGGAATTTCCTGGAATAAGATTTATGCGAAACTTGGTTCAGATTATAAAAAGCCGGATGCAATCACAGAGTTTAATCGAGAAAATTATAAAGACAGGATATGGCAGCTTCCAGCGTCAGATTTGCTTTATGTCGGAAGACAGACAAATAAGAAATTGCAAAAACTTGGAATCCGGACAATCGGGCAACTTGCGGAATCAGACGAAAAGTTGTTAGAGAGTCATTTTGGAAAAATAGGAAATGTATTATGGGCTTTCGCAAATGGCTGGGATGAAGATCCGGTTTGCAAGGAAGGATATGAAGCACCAGTAAAGTCGATTG
>ERZ791718.598-NODE-598-length-17954-cov-4.360635_pt1 | contig 17954 bp, 9 predicted proteins | sample MGYA00510349_ERZ791718 | MGnify/ENA primary metagenome ERZ791718 (study PRJEB30046, sample SAMN00715136) | human gut metagenome | study: EMG produced TPA metagenomics assembly of the A metagenome-wide association study of gut microbiota in type 2... | reverse complement strand
TAACATCCGGGTGTAGAGACTCGGTACATCCGGATGTAAGAGGGGGCAACATGGGGATGTCCAGCAACTAAAGTGCCTTGCCGAGCAATGAAAACCACCCGGTTTTACCGATTTTACAGTCGTTTTTGCATAAAATAATCGAGTGATTTGTTGCGTATTTTGTCATGGTTGCAATATTTATACTTGAAACGTAAGCTGAATGTCCTGTTTCCATACCTTATCTTATAACAGGGAATATTCATTTTTCAAGCAGGATGATCATACCACTTCTCCCCATAATTTCGCATTGTTCCAAGTTGTTCAGCCGGCTACCCCATTGTATGTCCCTTATTTCCGGCAATGAAATCGTAGCTGGGTGGAAACCTAATGCTTTCTCATCGATGGATATTTTTGCCTTTTGTGGTAGATCCGTCCAATTGGCTATCACGAGAAGAGCTTTATTTTCATTCGTATAAACGGTTGCAAGGAGATTTGCATTGTCCGTTTTAACAGGGTTGTTTTCATCCCAATAGCCATGCATGGTTGCTTTATCCATTCCGAACGAATCCCACAATTGCCAGAGTGGGACAGGATTACCGCTCCAGGGTAAACGGGGAAGCATTCCAAATACCATACCCCGAAAAGGATTGCGTGCGTCCAGTGTCTCGCTTAACAAGCCAAACGGAATACCAGACATTTCCACCAACCAGAAGTCTACCGAGTTGTCAGCTTTGAAACCTTCGCCAATCCAAGTGCGATCGATATAAGGGAGAAGCTCTGTATAAAGATGCAGGGAGTTGGCATAACCAGCCCACTGGTTCATGTGGTTCCAAGAGTGAATGTCGATCAGGCGTCGCTTGCCGTCTGCATCGAGGATGCGTCGAGCACGTTGCAGCGTTTTACGGTCAAGAGCGCTATCGTCAATATAAATGCCGTCGACTTCCAAGTTTTTCACCATCCAATCCAGTCCGGCCAGATAATAGTTGTTCCAACGGGAATCGGGAGTTGTTATAACGGAGATGTCCATATCGCCTGCATATTTTCCCTCTTCGAAAGCGTTATACCAAGCAGGGATAAAATGCGTGGCAAGGTTCTTGTTCAACCACTCGTTCGGTCCGTTACGATAAATTAATGTACGCGTATCCTTTCCGGGACCGTCATGGATCACTTCTCCGCCCAAACTACGCAAAGCCCATAGTTCGGGGATTTTCACGGTCAGTTCCCGTGTCGTGTAATATAAACGGACACCGAGATTCTTACTATGAGCTTCAGAGATGAAACGTTTCAGATCGGCGACTGATTCGTCATAATACGGATAGTTGATAAAAGGATAAATATCTTTCTTATGATGGACATTGATCAAGTTTGCTCCGGCTTTCAAAGCTGCCGGAATATAACCAGCACTTACGTCGCTGTTCGAGTGGTAGAAACGTTCTGTTGCCTGCAATTTCAAGTCAATCGGTTTAACAGGGGTGATTTGCATATCGAAATTGTAGTGCAGGATTTCGTTTTTGCGTGAACAGCGTTCGCCACTGTAAACGATCATTCGTGTTTCACCATCTTCTTCCGGCTGGATGCGGATACCACCTTTGTTGTTGTTTCCCCAGGAAACAGGCAGGTTCAGTTTACCAAGTGCGTAATAGATATTGACTAACGGACGCACAAAATTCTCATCCATGAAATGAAGGTTAAGGCCGGCGTTGACATTTCCCATCCAGATTTTGTCCTGTTGTTTATCGGTGTCCCATTTCCATGATATCAGCGTGTCTGGACGAAATCCGCCTTTGTGCCCCAATCCCATCATATATTTGGATGCATAAGTCGTGTAAGGGACTTCCAAACGTATATCTTTGATTTCGATATCTTGTTTCGGTTTGACTTGAAGACGGATATTACTAATACCGTCGAACCCGAAAGTTCCCCGACATACTACATTGAAGTTTTGGCTCTTTAGTATCGTTTCCCAACTAATGGAAGCGTTATTACGGTTAGTGATACGGAGACTTCCTGGCTTCAAGGCTTCCTGTCCATTGAAAGTTTCGATAATAAATGCCATTTCCTTTGCCAGTACGGCATTTGAGATAGAATCACTGAGTCTGTTATTGGCATCATAACAAGTGGTTATCCTGCAAGGTAGCCCACTCGAAGAAAGTTCAATTTCGCCGCCCAACCAGGAAAGAGTTTTCTTCCGGATAGTTACAGGTGTATAAGGTGCAGTCGGTTCATCGGCATTTCCCAGTGTGGAGTTGAGCCAGCGCAAACGGGTTTTCCGCCAACTTTCGTTATCGCCATGATTGGCGATCGGTGAGCCGGACACGTTTAGCTCAATTGCTATTTCGACAGGTTGGGAGCTTCCTTCCTTCACAAAAGCTTTTCCTTTATATATCCCTTTGGCTGATGCAGGGATGTCCATCCCGATCCAGAGTGCCTGTACATATCCTTTAGGGATACAGACGGTTTTCCGGAATGTTTGTCCGTCGGTATCGGTGCCTTCCTGGTTGAAACATTGGAATGAGGTGGATTTTATTTTATTTCCATCGGCATTTACCAAGTCGGAGAATGAAACGGAGACACCTTTCAACTCCTTGAAAGGTGTGAAAACACCGATTTGCCACGTATAGAATTCACCAGGTTGACAGTCTCCTTTCAATTGTAGCCAAGTGTCGAAAACGCGTTCCGTCCAACGGGCCGGAATGATTTGATCAAGACGGATATCATGCATCCGATCTTCAGCAAAACAAAAATAGCCTGCTGCCGGTTTCTGTGTCAGCAATTTTTGTAGAGCCGTATCCGAGGTAGCCTGTCGCATTTCGGAGTCCTGTTCATTAACAGTTCCGGTACGTTTCAAGTCGTCGAAAGCATTCGTGATTGTCTCCTGAGCTTTCAAGTCAACATTACTCCAGGCAAGGAGCAATACAACGACTGTTAGGAATGTTTTCTTCATATTTGTTTGTTTTTTATTCTATTATATACCAATTATAGCCTTTTGCCGGAATCCTTATTCTCAATAGAATCGTATAATCGCGCGACAAAGTATGGAGAACCCCTTCTTTGCCTTGCTCTTTTACAACCGCCTCCGTGGTCAATCCTGTATAGTAGAGAGGTAGTTTGACGGTACGCTCCATCGGCTCGTCGGTAGGGTTATAGACCATGACAAAACCTTTCTCTTTTTTACCGGGAGCGACATGCATGATTCCGTCCCAATCTTTACCGTCAGGACGGCGTAAGTGGATCACTTCGCTGTTTAGAATATAACGATATCGTTTATACCAGTCGATGATTTCTTTTACCGTCTGTTTTGTCTCCTCGGTATCATAAAGCCGATGTCCCCGGTAACAAGCCTGTACACCGGTTCCATAGTTTTGCATCATGTGTGCCCGATAGTCGGCAAGATGTTCGCTGAGCGGTTCCAATGTAGCGGCTGCTCCACCGCCATGATACTGGGTGAGAGGCACAAAAGTCCAACACATACTCGGAAGTCGTTCCCAAAGACCGTCATACATGACTTGTCTGCCCAGAACCAACTGACGTTCACGCGGTAAAGACCAGTTGACTTCACGATAACCGATTCCGACTTTATTGCCTCCGTTCAGCAGATAGCCATAATCCGGGATATTCATATAAATACCATTTTCACACATCCATCGGTATAGGTTCTCAATTTGTTTACGCTGTTTCCATTGGGAATCTTTCAGCCCTTCATGGTGAGCGTGAACGGTTGAAGCACAAACATTCCCCGGATAGGAACCGTCGTTTTCAAACACGGTCATACCTGTCTTTTCGAAAAACTGTTTGATCTTTCGGAAATAGTCATAGCCCCAATCACTGCAAAGACAGGGAGAACTGCCGAAAATCATTCCGCCTCTCTTACCAGTTTCGGGATTTATCACATCCACATCATCGCTGATCCAACGACTCGATAGCAGCGAATATCCCCCCAACTCGATACCGCGGGAGTCGGCATAGTCGCGCAATTCCTTAAACTTGGCATAGTTGGCCGGTGATTCGTCTTCCATGTTAAGGCCAGAGCCAAAGCTAATGATCAGCATTTCGTAGCCGGTATCTGCACATTGATCTATTGCCTGCTTTACGATCTTAGTATCACTGGATGTACAATGCATGAAGATCGGGTTTTCGGTTGTCCAGGGAGCAATCGTCCGATACATCCGTTTGACAAATAGCCCTTTTCGGTCTCTGTCTTCGCTATCGAAAGGCATCAGCCAAGTATGGAAACTGGAAAAAGAACCGCCATTGCAGATTCGCTCGTCCGGTCCCATTGGCAGTTTGACCTCTAACAGGCAAGGAGTCAGCAGTGGATAATTACACTGCGAAGTGTAGCGCGGATCGGGATTCCAGTGCTCGGTCTTGTCGGCAATCTTTTCGATGAAACCCAGAAAACCCCAATCGCTTTCGACATGGATATTGGGTTTGCGGAACATTTCCGGACTCTTGGCTTCCACCGGAGACTCTGGCTCGGCCATAGCTAACTGTTCTAGGACGAAAGAATCGAGATTGATATCCGCACCTGTCCGGTTTTCAATCTCAAACCATTTGGAAATACAAGGCAGACCGTCATAAAGGGCGTAATGTAGTTTGACTTTTACGCCTTTCAGTTCGTCCGGCCCTTCTAATAGAAAGGTCAGCTGTTTGCCGGACGGGTTCCGTTTTTTTTCCAATGCCCATCGTCTACTTTTCCAGTTAATACGCGGGGTGATTTCTGAAATCCGAAAATCGATGACACGGAACGAATTGGCAAAAGGCTCCATCCGGTCGAGCCATTTGTACTGGGTGTAACCAAATTCGGGTTGACCGTCCAAGCCACCCAGCGAATAGTTTTTGCCATCAAGCGTCAAAATCCCTTCATTGCTCACGGCACGCAGCATATTCTCTCCGGTCATCAGATTTTGGATATCGACTGTCGCCAGGTTTGGAAAAATACGGAATACGCGACTGACTAGTCCATTGCTCAATACGATATCTTTTCCTTGGTTTGCCTGATAAACCTTTGCTTTGGCTTCCTGGTTACAGATCAGCCAATCGTAACTAGGTGACGGCAAGGGCAGGCAGACTGTTTCGAGTTGTCCGATTTTCTGTTGCAGGGATCGTTCCACTTCTTTAGACATGGAGGCAATCTCTCCTTGGTATTCGGGAGCGACTAGAGACGGTCGAATTTCGAAATAAGTAATGACGGCCTCCAACCAATCAGCATGATCACCGCTAAGTCCATCATTTGCACTTTCCGCTTCCAGTTCCAAGATCTTGATTCCTTCGACGGGAAGAGAGATTGCTCTGGCAGTCTCGCCTCCACGCATGATCCCGCTGTTATACAGTTCTTTCCCGTCTCCGGTGATTTTGAAGACTACACTTCCCTTTTCCACTTCCCCGTTTCCTTTTCCCGTACCGACATATTGTTTGCGGCCGTTTGTCTGTTCGTAAAAGAGCATCGTCCCGTCGGTCAAAGGAATCTTGGCAAGATGGCTGTCCTTGTAATTAACCGACTGATCATTGATACCGATCTTGCATGTGAAAAGGGATGATTTTCCCTGAAGTGAAATCTTTATTTTGCTGTTTGCCTGTACACCTACACCATCTGCAAAAAGCGTACCGGCAACCTGTAAAGGTTCGCCGGTGACTGCTTTGCCGGATGCCGGAGTCCCGTATGGCTGATAGATGGGGGAGAGGTTCATCTCCGATAGTTTTATCTTGCTTGTCTGTGCTGTCAGACAGGGAGTCACACAGCAGAAACAAGCAAGAAGGAATTGTCTTATTGTCATAATATAATCTTTTTGAGGAGTTATTCACCCAAATTCTCAAAGATGTTACCTTCATGAATCTCATCTGCCTCGATTTCATCCTTATAATACTCGGTAGCAAGACGAGCATACTTTTTATACAGGCGGGTAGCGGTTTCCACCTCGTCTCCTTGTGTGATAGGGGTACGGACTTTATCCGGAGTGGAAACAAATTGAAGTTCCCAGTCTCCTAAAGTGCTGTAGAAATCATTGGCACGGAAAGACTCACGGCCGTGCGTTTGCGGTAAATCTTTTTCGCTGTAATTTGTCCCGGCATCGAGATGATCCTGAAGCATAGCGTAGAACTTTTCCCAGCGTTTCAGATAATATCCGTCTATCAATCCCGTCCATTCCCGCCATGAGTAGTCGAAGATAAGCGGATCGCCATCGGCCCCCCACACTGTTACAAGCGCGGTTGCGTCTTTTTCAAATAGATCTTTTTCTTCGCTATTATCCCCCCAGCTACGAGCCTGCGTCAACCATTTGTCAAAGTTGAATTCCGGACGCGTACGCAACAGTTCATCGACATCGCGCAACATTTCGAGAAAACGGTTGCTATGCAGGGCGAATGCTTCCTTGTCTTTTTTACGGAACGCCTCTGCCGCCTGTTTATGGATAGCCTGTCCGAGGTTGGACATCAGCTGGCGCTGGATATCGACAATATCAAAACGATAAGGATCGGAGTCTTCCAATCGGGCGGCATCTTTTAGCAACAAGCCTTCGGCCTGGACTACCGACAGAGGAGAGTAGGGTATCCCCAGGCCGGCGTTCGGGCCGGATTTTTTTACGTTCACAGCTGGACGGGCGGCGATGATGGAACTGCGTTCCGTCCCGTTTGTTCCGGGGCGATAGGGCCCTTCTAACAGATGCGACCAAGCCTGATGCGCGTTTTCGGACGGTTTTCCGTAGCGACGGTCTGCGTAACGGCAGAGCCATTCTTCGATATTGACTTCATCTTTATGGAGAGGCATTTCAAAAGCCAGATCATAATATACCGGATTTTGCTCGATAGACTCCATAAAGAGACCGGAACCACAAACATTCGGATTCTTTTTCACCGCATTTACATATTGGTTGGAAGCAAGCAGACGCAAATCTCCGTGCAGGTTGATACGTCCCCCGAAGTTATGCAGATTTCCGGCAACAAGCGGATACCCCCAGCAAGCATTTTCCTGCTGGCTTTTGGCCCCGTTTAAGTCCAGGATCAGCAGATTCTCTTTCGGAACAGCTTTCACGATCGGTTCGCGAAGACTCCATGCTTGCATGGCCCAAATCGAATTCGGATCAAAATCGTTGAAAAGTTTATGGATAGCGTTACCAACGGCACGCAGATATTCCGGTGTATCGACAGGCGGCTGGCTTTCGTGAAACGGATCGGCCGCATAAACACCGTGCGCTCCGTAGAGTTTCTTTTCTTCTTCCAGGAAGTCACGTCCGATCACTGTGAATAAAGAATCAGTCGGGTCCAACTGTGCAGCCCCGGTAAAACCGCACCAGGAAGGCTGCAACTGTATCTTGGCATCCGGGTATTTTTCTTTCAGTTCACGCGGAACATAGCCGGAGAATCCTTGTTGAATGGGTTGCATCCCCAATTCCAACTCCCGGTCGATAATCTGTTTTCCCAAAACGATATGCTTGTCGATCCAGGATTTGGGGAGTGGCCCTCCATAGCTTTGCAAGTTCTGCATCCATTGCCATGCGAAATGTCCTGGACCGGCCAGGAACCGACGTGCCTCTTCGTCCGTAAACTTATGTTTGAGAAGGGTATTGTACCAGACAGCTTCCAACCCGACAACAGACAACGGCATATTAATCGAGTTCATTGCCATAAAGTCAAGCTCTCGCTGCCAGCGTTCCCAATCCCACCAGGCAGCCGAGTAGCTGACCGTACAATAATTCATATAGACACGGTATTTGCCGTTGATCGTGTTTTTAACGGGGGCGGGCATGGGCAATTGCTTCGGCAGATCCAGTTGATTGCCGAACCAGGAAACATGTGCATTACAAGTGTATTTCAAATATTGGTTGAACGCCGTCGCCAGTGAGATCGTGTTATTTCCACGCAGTACGACTTTGCCGTTGTCGGACGTGATCTCGTATGCATCCATTCCGTCGATTGGTTCCATTAATTCCAGTTTGAATTGTTCCCCGTATCCGGGAGTCACACGTTCGATCAAGTCGTAGGCCGCTTGTATCCGCGGGTCATTTTTACATCCTGTACACACTAGGATGAAAGTAAGCAGTAGTAATTTAAGTTTCATTCTGTTTGTTGAATTATGTTATTCGATGATGTACCAATTATAGCCTTTTGCCGGAATCCGTATCTTCAACAAGATGGAATAATTGCGGGCGAGCGAGTACTCCTTCCCATTTTTGTCCTGTTCTTTTACGATTGCCTTATTTGTCAGTCCCGTATAATATAAAGGAACTTCGATTTCTCTCTCTATCGCGATATCCAACGGATTATAAACGGAAATGAAGGCTTTCCGCTTCGATTGCGGGTGACATGCATGATGCCATCCCAATCCTGTCCGTCCGGACGTCTCAAATGGATAATGTCCGAATCCAATATTTGGCGGTACTGCTTGTAGAAAGCAACCCATTGGGTCACCAGTTTCCGGGTTTGTTCCGTGTCATAGAGGCGGGGACCACGATAGCAAGCTTGCACACCGGCACCGAACAGATTACGCAGCCTTGTCTCATAATGAGACAAGTGTTCGTTCAACGGTTCAATAGTGGCAGCCGCTCCACCACCGTGATATTGGGTGAGGGGAACGAACATAAAGCCCATGCTGGGCGTTTTCTGCCAGGTACCATCGTAGATATTCTGCCGTTCGATAACTTCTTGGTAGGACCTTGGCAGGGACCAGTTGGTTTCAACATACCCCATCGGAGTTTTGTTGGAACCCATCAGAAAATACCAATCCGGGACATTCAGATAGATACCTTTTGCCCGGCACCACTAATAGAACGAGCTGATCCTATTCCACTGTTTCCACTGCGAATCCAGATATCCTTTGTGCCCACTGTGGACAGTAGAGGAACAGGGATCGCCGAGATAGGAACCGTCGTTCTCGAATACGTTCATACCGGTCGTATGGAAGAAGTTCTTCAGACGCTTGAAATAATCACTACCCCAATCTGAAGCGATACAAGGAGAAAGCCCGAAACGACTGCCTTCTTCGCGTGTCTTTGCCGGATAGCCCGTATGATGGCTAATCGCCGCATCTTTCGGTTTGGCACCACGGCTTGCTAACAACGAATAGCCCCCGATGGCAATGCCTTTGTCAGCAGCATAGCTATTCAAAGCTTTCATGCGTTGGAGATAAGATACCGAATCGTTTTCGATCTGGAAACCGCTACCGAAGGTCATGATTACCATTTCGAAGCCGACAGCCGCACATTGGTCGATTGCCTGTTTGACAGCCTGGTTACTTGATTCCCTTACGTGCATAAAGATCGGATTCTCCTGTGTCCAGGGGGCCATCATGCGCCAGAATCGACACTCGGCAAGTCCTCGTCTTTCCTGGTCTGTCGCATCGCGGAGCATTTCGAAGGCACGGCAGGATGTGAAACTTTCTCCCGGTGCAATCTCTTCAGCCGGTCCTAACAGAGGTGTTACTTCCAACCGTGCCGGCTTATATTGGCCGTAATAGCGGATACCGGTAAACTCGTATTCCGGATGATCGAATACCCAACGGACGGCGGGATTGTCTTTCATCGCTTCCATATCTCCACCCATCGCATAATCCGTAACGACGAACAGTTGGGTGAAACGGTCGATATAGTCACGCGGAGCATCTGTCTGTACTGGTCTTTTGCGGTAATCTTCCGTATAGTATCCCGTTTTTTGTGCCATCATGCGCACCTCATGGGGCTCACCATAGTGGACTTTCGGGGCAGTCTCAACCAACGCAAGAACTTCTGATTTGAATGAATCCAGTGTAACAGCCTTTTGTCCGTTGTTTTCGATCTCGATCCATTTAGACAGGATCGGAGCTCCATCATATAGTTCATAAACGATACGGATGGTTAACCCTTTGCATTCGTCTACAATTTTTCGGGGAGCCCTATAAGTGAAGGTGATGCGTTTGCCGGGCGCAGGCCACGGATATCGATTGCTAATCCAGGCCTCGTTCGGTTTCCAAGGAAAGCGTTCTTTTGTTTCGCTAACCGTATAACCAGCCAAGACAAATGCCGAATCGCACAGCTGCATGCCGGACAGGAAATCTTTTGTCAGGAAATTATGGACAGGCTGCCCTTCCAAACCTCCGACTGGATACTCTTTTCCATTGATGACAAGCACGGCTTCCGGTCGCACGGCACGCAATTCGTTTTGTCCCGTCATCAGATTATCCAGTGCGATTGTCGCACCGTTGGGTGTTAGTGAAAAGGAACGACGAAGAAGACCGTTTGTCAATTCAATTTGTTTCTTATCCGATGAAAGATTGACCTCCGTCTTATACGGGCTTCCGTCGATCAGCCAATCCTTGTTTTCGGCAAAGAGCGATTGCTGTAACAGGATACAGCAAAAAGTAAGAATTGTGTTTTTCATGTGTGACTATTATTTTTTACTGATGTCCTATAGACGAACAAAAAAAGCGTTACCCTATGGCAAGCAACACTTTTTTGTTATCTCACTATTTTCAGGCCCCTCAAATCACTGCCAGAGACATTCTGGAAGACGCTGAGTCCGAATTCCGGGATTACGGCCAGCACATGGTCGAATACGTCGGATTGAATGCCTTCGTAGGGAACCCAGTCTTTCACGGAGGAGAAGAAATAAAGTTCGATCGGAATACCGGTTTCTGTCGGTTGCAACTGGCGGACCATGCAAGTCAGTTCCTTACTGACCTCCGGGAGGCTTTTCAGATAATTGACCAGGTAGGCGCGAAACACACCTATATTCGTTTGTCGACGGCCGTTTACGCGGATGGAATCATCGATCCGGTGCGCCTCGTTATAGGCGTTCAGTTCTTTTTCTTTCTCGTCGATATAGTCTGTCAGCAAGGAAATTTTGCGGAATTTGGCCAACATCTCAGGCGTACAGAAACTCACGCTGTTCATATCGATATTGATGGAGCGCTTGATCCGCCGTCCGGGAGATTCTGACATCCCACGCCAGTTCTGGAAAGCATCGCTCACTAAGGCATAAGGGGGAATCGTCGTGATCGTATTGTCGAAGTTCTTGACTTTGACTGCGTTCAGCGTGACTTCGATAACCGTCCCGTTCGCCCCATATTTCTCCATCGTGATCCAGTCGCCCGGACGCAGCATATCGTTGGCGGAAAGCTGTATGCCGGCTACGAATCCTAAGAGCGTATCCTTAAACACCAGCATCAGGATAGCGGCGGAAGCGCCCAGTCCGGCGAACAGCGTCGTTGGTGATTTGCCGATCAGAATGCTGATGATCAGTATAAAACCAATAAAAAAAACGGCTACCTGCAATAGTTGGATGAAACCTTTCAGCGGCTTGTTCTTGAGTGATTCCTTCCGGTTATATATTTCATGCACGACGTTCAGGGAGGCACTGATGAAACGAAGTGAAACGGCAATGATGTAGATCTTGCATATCATTTGCAGGATTCCCAATATCTTGGGCGTCTCATCAACTGGGAAAGCCAGTGGCAACAGCACATACACCAGGATGGCAGGGATCATGTGCATCAGCTTGTTGATAATCTTGCGCTCAACGATCAAGTCGTCCCATTGGTTGCGGGTTCTCTTCGCAAGCCGTTTGAACATATTCAGAAAAATATAGCGGCAAGCATAGTCGATGCCGACCGTTACGGCAATGATCAGCAGCAGGACGATCGTATTGTCCAGTTCATTTGCCGAACTGCTGATAATCCCCCATTCGATCAAATGATTGTTAATCCATTCTTGTATTGCGTGCATATCTTTAAATGATTAGTTAAGTATACTTGTGATAACCTTGAATTTGTATACAAAACTAACTAATAAAAATACAATATTCCCCATAAAAAGCGATAAAAAGGTCATTTTTTGAGATACAGCCGATTACCAAATAAAAATATTACCCCTGTGGAAAAATCAATTTTCAAGCCCATGTGTTTCGGTTTGGACCAATGGGTATTTTCACAAATTGGGCAATAAAGTCTGTTTTTTCATTATCCTTACTCCGAATATTGGTAAACCTTTAATTCGAACTTGGGAACCATTGCGAAGAAATGGTCGAAGATGTCCGACTGGATACGTTCGTATTCCTTCCATATTTTATTGCGGGAGAAGAAATAGATCTGGATAGGTACGCCATATTCAGTCGATTGCAACTGGCTGATGATTAAATCGAGATCGGTGTTGACGACCGGAAGGCTTGTCAGGTATTTCTCCACATAGACACGGAACATCTGCGAATTGGTAGGTGTCACGCCTTCGTCCGGCTTGTAGTCGGCAAGCAAAGGGATTTCCTTGCGGAATGTGTTGAGCATGTCCGGAGTACAGAACTTGATGGTATTGAGGTCGAGAAAAATGGACTTCATCACACGGCGGCCTCCCGATTCGACCATGCCCCGCCAGTTCTGGAACGAAGCGCTTACCAACGTATAAGGCGGGATGGTGGAAATGGTATTATCGAAATTCTGAATCTTGACTGTGTTCAGCGTAATTTCCTGTACGATACCGTTCGCGTTTGAACCAGGAACCGTGATCCAGTCGCCCGGCCGAAGCATATCGTTGGCGGAAAGCTGTATGCCCGCCACGAATCCTAAAATCGTATCCTTGAATACCAACATCAGGATTGCTGCCGAAGCACCCAATCCTGCAAACAGGCTGGCTGGCGATTTCCCGATCAAGATGGCTATAATGACGATTCCGCCGATAAAGAACAGTAAGACCTGAAGCACCTGCATGAATCCTTTAATCGGACGGTTCTTGTTCCCCTGCCGCATGTTATACATATCGAGGAACACTAAAATAAAACCATTTATCGCCAATAACAAAGCGAACACGATATACACAGCACATATTTTCTGAGACAAAAGCAACAAACCTTTCCCCCGTATAAACGCCAGAGGCAACAAGGCATAGACCAAGATACCCGGTATTGTGTGGACCAAGTGGTGGACAACTTTACGTTTGAGAAGCAACGAATCCCATTGATAATGTGTATGCTGCGCGAGCTTTTTCATGCTGCCGACAAAGATCGCTTGGCACAGGTAATCCAACCCGATCGCCAGTATGACTAGCAATGCAGCAATGATCATTTCGTCGAAAGTATTTGCAATTTTAGGGTCTATGCCCCAACCGATCAGGATGCCGTTCATCCAACTGCCTAGATTTATCATATCGTATTTGCTTTTTATTGAATAACAATTAAATATTCGTTTGGTTTATCGCACGAATCGTAAATATCTGATTAATTCATTATCTTTGCCTGTAATATTACAATTCTGTGGCATGACCGTGAAATTAAAAGTAGTGATGATGGTATTCGCATGTTGTTCTTATCAATCGCAAGCAGAGGACTTGAACGCTCTCAAAGTAAAAGAATATAGACTGGAAAACGGACTGACTGTTTGGCTGAACGAAGATCATAGTCAACCGAAAGTTTTCGGCGCCGTTGTCGTGAAAGCAGGAGCAAAAGATTGTCCGGAACAGGTATCGCTCACTATTTCGAGCATATGATGTTTAAGGGAACAGACCGCATCGGAACGCTTGATTACGAGTCGGAGAAAGTCTTGCTGGATTCCATTGCCATGAAATATGACGAACTGGCCATGACGGAGGATACCGCGGCACGTGCTCGTCTGCAAAAGGAAATCAACGAACTGAGCATCCGCTCCTCCGAATATGTCATTCCAAATGAGTTCAACCGGCTCATCAACCGGTTCGGCGGTTCCGGTCTGAATGCGGCGACCTCATACGATGCTACAATCTATTTCAATACGTTTTCTCCGCAATATATGGTTCAATGGGCGGAGATCAACAGCGAACGCCTGATTAACCCCGTATTCCGTCTTTTCCAAAGCGAACTGGAAACGGTTTATGAGGAGAAGAACATGTATGGTGATTTCATCGGTGGCCAGGTGATGGACACATTGATGGCACGCTATTTCGGTCCACACCCGTATGCTTACCCAATTATCGGCAGCACGAAAAACCTCAAGAACCCGCGGCTGACGGAAATGCACAAGTTCTTCGAGGACTATTACGTGGCATCCAATATGGCACTAATCCTTAGTGGTGATTTCGATGCACAGCAGGTTATGCCTATATTGGAAAAGGCCTTTTCACGAATCCGTTCGGGCAATGCGCCGAAACAGGAGAAAGTGATGCTCCCGCCCTTCAACGGACGGGAGACAATGAAGGTAAAGTTCCCGATCCCCTTTATTAAGGCGATGGGGCTTGGTTTCCGGGGTGTTTCGGCCAACCACGAGGACCAGGTAGCCTTGAATATTGCGGTCAACTTGTTGAATAACGCCAACGGTACGGGCTATCTGGACAAACTGATGGTGGAACATAAGTTGATGGGAGCTCTTGCCATCAACGAGAGCATGAATGAAGCGGGAATCTTGGCGGTCGCTATTATGCCGAAATTGTTGATCCAGTCGTACAGTTCGGCAGAGAAGATGGTCTGGGACGAGATCAACCGAGTGAAGAACGGAGATTTCAGTGATGAAATGTTCAACAGCTTGAAACTGGAACAGAAACGGCAGTATGCTTCCTCATTGGAAAATATCGACTCACATGCGACAATCATGATGGATCTGTTTTCTCAAGGAAAGAGTTGGAACGATTATCTGAACGAAGTGGCACGGATCGAATCCATCACGAAAGAGGATGTCGTGCGGGTCGCCCAAAAATATTTCAGCAATAACTATTTGTGCGTAACCAAGAGCACAGGGAAATATCCAAAAGACAATTTGCCGAAACCAGCTTTCTCTCCGGTTGTTCCCCGGAATGCAGACGCTTCGTCTTCTTATGCCAAACAGTTGGAGAAGATACCGGAACAACAAGTCGCACCTCGTATCATCGATTTCGAAAAGGATGTGAAGACGTCAAAGTTGACTCCTTTGGTGACGTTGTACACGACACCTAATCCGCTGAACGATATTTTTACTTTGAACATCTCCTACGGGATCGGTGCCTTGGAACAGCCGGAATTGATGCAGCTCACCAACTATCTGCAATTATTAGGGACCGAGTCTTTATCTTTCGAACAGTTCCGCAGCCGTTTGCAATCGATCGGAAGCACGCTTGCATTCGATGTAACACCCGATGCTTTTGTCATGAAGGTGACTGGTTTCGATAACCATATTGACGAAACGATGGAACTTGTGGGTGACTTTATCCGCCATGCAAAGGCTGACGACAAGAAGCTACGTCAGATTGTGGACGATGCCAAAGTCTCGGAGAAAGCCTTTTTCAAGTCGGGCGACAATGTGGCATCAGCTTTGTTAGAACAGGTAAAGTACGGTGATCAGTCCCGTTACCTGCGTAAACTTTCACTCTCGCAAATCAAGAAATTGAAGGGTAAAGATATGTTGGCGATCTACGATAAAGTACGGAGCGTACAGTGCGACCTTCACTACTGCGGCACATTGCCTGTAGAAAAGGTGATCGGGACGATTCGCCAGCATCTCCCACTGGAGCGGACGACCGTTGCCTCCAATTCTCCCTATTACCGTGAGTTGAAACAATACGACCGGCCGACCGTCTTTTTTATCGATATGCCGGATATGGCGCAGAGCATCGTTTACGGCTATGTCAAGGGCGATCCGGTCGATGACAAGGCTTCCCGCCATGCCTCCCGGCTGTTCTCTGTCTACTTCGGAGGCGATATGTCATCGCTGATGTTTCAAGAAATAAGGGAATTCCGTTCTTTTGCATACCGGACAAGCGGTCGTTACCAGTTGCCGAACCATGCACATAAAGGGACTGCCGGATCTTTTACGGCGATGCTGTCCACTCAAAGCGACAAGACGCTGGATGCGCTGGGCGTACTGGATTCGCTGATCCGGGAAATGCCGTTGAAGCCGGAAAGGATGGAGGCGGTCAAGCAGACGTTGGTGAACCGTATCAATAACGATTATCCGCCTTTCCGCAACCTGTCCGAGAAAGTGGCGAGTGCGCGTATGGAAGGTTTCGACCGTGATCCGGCTGAAGAATTCCTGCGGGATATCGCAACGATGGACATGCAGGATATTTCCCGTTTCTACCGGGAGCAGATCAGTGGCCGCCCGGTCGTTTACGTGATTGCTGGGAATCGGAAACATATCGATATGAAGAAGCTGGCCGAATACGGTACGATAATAAAAGTGAAAAAGAAAGACATATATAAATAAATGTATAGTAAAGACGAACTCAAGAACCTGAAACTTGAATTTTGGGAAAGTTTCGCCGCATTTTGTGAAGTACAGCCGTATCTGAGAGGACGCAAGAAAACGTGGGTTTTATATGATACGAAAGTGAAAGGGGTCGAACTCAAATTCGATGCGACAAGAGAGGGTGCGTTTGTCATCCTCGAAGTGAACCATAGGAGCGAAGAGGCCCGGCTGGAGATGTTCGAACGCCTGACGTGGTATAAGGATACGCTGGAAATGGATTTTCCGGAGGGGTTGACTTGGGACATTTGTTTCGTGCGCGATACCGGAAAGCAGGTGGCCCGTATTTATACAGCCAAATCCGGGATTGACTTCCACCGCCGTCAGGATTGGGGAGAGTTTTTCTCTTTTATGGCTAGTCAAATGTATCTGTTGGAACGAAACTTCATGTCCATAGCAGAGTATTTGAGGGAATGAAAAGATTTAAATCATAATGAACACTGGAAATATAAAACAATTTATAGGAGTGGCAGCTATCAGTTTATTGACGGCTTGCGGTAGTCCTACACCCGATGCTGTGCTGTTGAAACCGGGAGTCTGCCGGGAATTGGCTCAGTTCAGGAAAGAACATTTCAAGGAGGTACGTTACAACCTCTTTTTTTCCATCCCGGAATCCCGCGAAGAAGCCGTCACAGGCAAAGCGGATATAACGCTTGCTATCCACGAAAGACTGCCGGTTATCATAGACTTCCGAGGGGAATCGGAACAGGTAGCCTCAGTTTTGTTGAATGGCAGGAAAGTCATCGGGTAAGTCAAGGGCATTACTGCCCCCTTCTCCCCTAAGAACCGTACGTGAGAGTTTCCCCTCATACGGCTCAAGCAACTCAATATTTCTATTTGTTGTTAGAAATCGGCTCATACTTTCAACAGTTTCGTTTATTTCGCTTGTAGCAGTTGTTATGGACAAGTTGCCGTACAATTGAACCACCAACAGATATTTCATTGACGTTCCATGCTTTTGTACAATCTATCTCCTTGCCGCATAACGGACAAGTCCGCTTCTGCTTGTTCCATAAATATAAGAGTGACTTACGTCCTTTGAGAGATTCCAGCATTTGTTGCTCCTTTCGCTGAAAGAAATAATCATCATATTCCGGGTCGAAAGGGTTTGCCTCCCCCTTGACTTGCTTGTACGGAGTATAATGTATATCCGACAACCTTTTAAGGGTCAGGTAGTTCACTTTCTTGCTTTTTGTTTCATATTTCCATGCAAACGTCCATTTACGCCCCCGAATTTCATGCCAATACTTATCTGCAACCCAAGACTTGCGTTTCTTTGGGTGGCGACGTAAAGCCCATTTCTTTGTGAGGTTGTAAATGTGATTGTCGCAACCGTGAAAAGCATTGGTTGATGCACCATATCGGTAATAGTTTCCCCAACCTGTTATCACAGGATTGAGCATTCGTATCAGCGATTCCTGCTTACACATTTTATGTCCTTTAACGATGTCACTGATTTTTGCCCTAAAGCGTTTCTGTGCATCTTTGGACGGAGATGTGTACAGCCTTTTGCCGAACTTCCTTACATTGAAACCTAAGAAATCAAATCCATCGTATATGTTCGTAATGGTAGTTTTCTCTTCGGATAAGGTAAGACCCCTTTCTTTGAGAAATTCTATCACCATTGGTTTGACCTCGTTTTCCAATAATTCCTTATCTCGACCTGTGATTATAAAGTCGTCCGCATACCTGATAAGATTCACTTTGTAGTGGAATGTCTTATAGTTGATGAAACGTCTTTTGAATCTTTCAGCCAAGAGTGGTTGAAGTCCGTCAAGTGCCATATTTGCAAGTGTCGGTGATATGATACCTCCTTGTGGTGTACCCTCTTCTGTCG
>ERZ791718.588-NODE-588-length-18211-cov-4.529522_pt1 | contig 18211 bp, 16 predicted proteins | sample MGYA00510349_ERZ791718 | MGnify/ENA primary metagenome ERZ791718 (study PRJEB30046, sample SAMN00715136) | human gut metagenome | study: EMG produced TPA metagenomics assembly of the A metagenome-wide association study of gut microbiota in type 2... | reverse complement strand
ATATAGCCGAGACCGCTGTCCATGCAGTACACGAGCTTACCGTCCACGAGCGGCGGACGGTAGCTATAAGGCGTACCGTTGGCGAGCAGGCGCGTGCTCCAATATGCCTGGTTGCTGGTGATTTTGAGGCCTGAACCGCTGTGCGATGCGGCCAACGCCGCAGTCGGCAGCAGACTCAAGATCGTCACCAGCGTCAAAAGCAGTGACAACAAGCGATGTTTAATTGACTTCATGTCTTTCTCCTTTCCCAAAAGCGCAATAAAAAGAGCAGATCTTGACGACCTGCTCTTGCGTGAAAGTTGATGATTTATTTGTTTGTGGGGGTATCCACCCGAGTGACGGAGCATCCATCGTAGAGGAAAAGCTGGACGCAGTACCAGCACGGGTCACCAGTATCATTGACACCTCTTGCCAGCCCAACGCCAATCTCAGATAGCTTTGGGTTGACCATGTTTTTGTTGTGGGTTGCCGAAGCGCTCCAATCTGCCACGGCCCGTTCGGCAAGTGTCTGGTCAGACAGCACCCAATCTGCGATGCGATGGATATTTTCGGCCATGTAAGGACAATCCGTGACGGTATTGAATTTTCCGCCATTCGGTCTTGTGTGCGAATAGACGGTATGCGCAGCCATCTCGTCGGCTCGTACCTGCGCCGCCTGCATGAGCTTGTCATTAACAGCCAGGGCTGATACACCGTTTTCGCGGCGCAGAGCGTTGGTACGGTCAATGATGTCCTGTTTTGCGTTGGCAACATCAGTCTGCACAGGCTGTTCCGTAGACTTTGTATCCTCTGCTTTCGCTGGCGCTTCACCTGTGTAGGGCTTGCCGCTCTCTACCTGCACACATTTGGCATCGCCGTCCCAGTAAACCTCGAAGCCGACCGCTTTGCCAATGTCGCGGAGTTTCACATAGTTGTGTCCAGCAATACCATACGCTTCCATTTGCACCTCCTGCCCATCGACAAAAATACGATGGCTGCTGCGTTCAGCGAGGATTCCCGCAGCATAGGCGGAAGCTCCGCCTGTGATAATAGCGCCGATAAAAAGGCCCGTAAACATCGTGAGGATCTGCTTCTTCATGGAAAAGCCTCCTTATTTTTGATCTACTATTCCTTTACGATCATAAAGCGGCTTTTTCAACAAAAGATTTTTAAGATGCCTGAACAGCCTGCACACACCAGCGCTGACTGGAATCTCCGGCAACGCAGGTAAGGAGAGTCATTCTGTTATCCGTGGTAGAGGACAAATAGCTCCAATCGCTGCTGCTGATTTTGGTCACAGTCTCCACGAGATAGGTACGGGTACCCATGGATGTGGTATAGGTGATCTTATCGCCCACATCCAGATCCTTGATGCTGCCGATCACATATTTGGCGCCGCGATTATGCCCGCAGACAGCCACATTGCCGTTCCAGACGCTGGTACTGGTGAAATGCCCCAGCCCTTTTTTCATGCTGGCAGTCGTTTCACCTTCCCAGAGATAGTAATTCTTAACTCCGATGGCAGGAATGGAGATCTTTCCGACGGCACCGTTGGAGAGCAGAAAATCCTGTGTCAGCTCTGTGAAAGCGGGCGTCGCAGGAGTAGCTGTGGAGCCGCCCTGCAGAAAACCGGGGATCTCCACAGTTCCGCCGCCGGGAGAAATTCCGTAAATGCCGCTGCCGGATGCAGAGATGCCCTGAAGACCGGGCAGCATGATTTTCTCCATCACTCCGGTCTGGGTGGTGCTGAGCTGCCCGTACTCCAGCTCGGGGATCTGGTAGTCCACCACATTTTTTCCACCGTAATTGTAGCGGGAGCCGTAGACGTCCTCATAGGAAGAGGAGGGATAGTATTCCGGGGTGCCATCGGTTTCAAAGGAAAAATCGGCAGCCTGGGCGCTGACCGCCATCGCAGAAAGCATGGCAGCCAGAGTCAAAGTCAATGAGAAAATCTTCTTCATACGGGAGCCTCCTGTTCTTCTTCAGCGGGAACGGTAAATTCATGCCAGTCATTGTGCTTGCTGGCTTGGATCGTGTAAGTATAGTCACTCTGCGGGAAAGAAACGGTGAACTCGCGCCCAGCCAGGTGCCTGGCAAGGGATTTTTTCACCTCAACCGCGACGGTATCTCCCGGATTCAATGTGAGAGCGCCTGCATCGATAGCGGGAACCTCGCTGTCAGGCTCCACACGGAACTTTGCAATCAGCCGGTACTCTCGGGGCTTGCTGTCCGGAACATACACATAGACATTTTTGCGGCGGCGCAGCAGGATGAGTGCAGCGGCGGCGATGCCCGCGCAGAGCAGCACGGCAGCGATGATCAGCAGCGGAGCGGCAAGGCTGTCGTTATCCCAGATATGTGTTTTTACGGGGACGATCTCACTTCCGGTATAAACCACGGTATAAGTGATGCTGTCCACGCCTTCCGAAGTAACGGTTCCGTGATATTCCGCCGTGGTGACATAGCCAGTGGCAGCCTGATAGCTGCTGGAGGCGGAATAGGTGGCGACCGCCTGATACTGGGCAGGAACCAGCGCCTCGCCGACGAGCGCCGTGCCGGTGACCTGCCATTCCACATTGGCAAGGGTGAGCGTTTTTCCATTTTTGACGGTCGTGGCCGGCACATAAGACATGTCGTTGCGATCCAGATTGCCGATCACCTTCGTCTCGGTGGTTTTGCTGTATTTGGTGGTGTAGCCGGACGCCTCTGTGGAAAGCGTGGTATGATCCAGCGCCAACTCGCCGGAGAAGCCGCCTTTTTCATAGGGCATACTGGGCGAAAGCTCTGCGAGGATCTGCGCAAGGTCATTTTTGGCGGTATTGACTGTGACGGTTTCCGTTACAGTTTTGCTTTCCAGATACGGGTGTTCCACCTTGGTGGTATAGGCCCAGGTATAAAGATAGCCGTCGTAGGAAAAGTCCTCTTCCTTCAGATCATCTGGGTCAACCTCCGGGGAAAGCGTGTAGGTTTTTACAAGCCGCTGCTGGCCGTTCAGGTTTTCCGCTACCAATGAATCGGGAACCTGAGCGGCAAAGGCGCTGACCGTCAGCGACATGGCAAGCAGCAGGCAAAGGGCCAGCTTTGATAAGCTCTTCATGGTGGCCTCTCCTTTTTTACAAATTCTGTTTGATGATTCTGGTGATGATGCCGACGGCGATGCCGCGTTCCTCATCCAGACGGGTAACGGCAAAGCTGACGTCGTCTTTTTTTCCGGGCATTCGCCGGTCATAGCAGGTGTGGGCAACCGCGTTGACACCGTTGTTGAGCCGGATGAACACAACGCCGTGCCGCACATCGGTCACTCTGCCGGCGTATTTGCCCTGCAGGACACATTTATCCAGATTGCTCTGGTTGGCGGCGGACGAAACGCTGCGGATATCTGCTGTGATGGAAATATGGTTGATGTCGCTGCGGTCAATGGTGAGCACACGGACAAGAACACGGTCGCCGACGCTGTAATACTCGCGGGCGTCACCGAACCATGCGGCAGATAGATCACGCGCGAAAATCGTACACTCCACGCCGAACACTTCCACACGCAGGACTTTTTCCGCAACACCAATGACGCGCGCCTGTACGACGCGCCCTTCATAGATCATGGGGACGCCATCTTCGTTGGTGTCCAGATAGAAGGTCTGACGCTTACGGAGCATGGCGGCCTTGCGGCTTGCCACAACGCTGCGGGCGGTGTTATCCAGACCCCGGACGATGAAATCGATCTCCGCGGTGAGCATGGTCGCAAGGATACTGTTCATCCGCTCCATAAACGGCTTGTATTTCGCCCCATACGGAACGGGTCCGGAATAGAGCATCATTTCTTTCAGCGGGATCGCAACGCGATAGCCCTTGTAGTCAATGACAACGATAGTACGGCCGGAAGGGGTCTGCTCCACGCCGTCCAACGTTCCGGTCAAAATACGACCGGCAATATGCGAGGTCTTGATCTCATGCCAGATAAGCTCACGGTGTTCTTCTTCCGTTTCGATACGGTCTTTTGCATCAACGGTCAGAATGTAGGAGTCACGGCGTCCGGCAGGTGCGGGAGGGGCGGTAGGCTGCGGAGCAGTTTCACCATCTGCAGATTCCGTTTCATCTTCAGCGGGCGGAGCATTTTCCACATTTCCTTCCAGCAAAAGCGCATCCAGAGCATTTTCGCCGCTGCTGTCAAGGGGCGCCGGAGTGCTGCTGTTCAGCTCCTGCAAAATGCTGTCGTACTCCGGGTCCTCAGCCTTTTCATCCGAAACAGGGACAGTCTCTGCGGCATCAGCGGTGTTTTCGGCATCCAGCTCGTTTTCCTCAACATCTGCTGTGCCGCTCACATCGCCGGAGCCGAGATCAACTTCCGGGAGTTCTGCCAGCGGAGTTTCCGTGTTGTCGCTGCCGGCGGCCTCCACCTGCTGCTCAGAAAGCTCTTTGGCGGATTCGGTTTCCATGAACTCTGAGGAGAAATCATCAGGGGGCGGGATCGTTTTTTTCTTGGGCATTAAGTATCCTCCTTTTTCTTCATAATGGATTCTTTGGTTACGGCAACGACTTTTTCAGCCGGTGCAGGCTTTTTCTTTTGCGCCGGCTTCTTTTCCGCTGCCTGAGATGGCGGCGCCGATGGAGTTTGCTTTTCCTGCGGCTGATTTGCCCGCCATGCAGGGACATGGGAGGCGGCCTTGCTCGGCCGCAGCTTCTTCGCCTCGGGATGTTTGGAATAGTCGTACTTATCCACCTCCAGTACATTCTTGCCCCGAATGAGGATCAGGGCTTTATCAATATCCATACGCAGCACCTCGTCCATGGTCATCAGCTTGCGCCGGCCGACACCGCTGGTTTCCCGGTATTCAGGCGTGTAATTGGATACACGCCATGTTCCGAGCTGTTTGGCTTTACTGGTGACAGAGATACTGGCCTCGCCGGTCCGGTCAGAAATAAATTCCGCCGTCAGAGCATCTGTACAGCCAAGAAAAAGCTGCACATCGCAGTTGCCCAGAATTTCCTGCCACTGGTTGTAGGGATAGCGGTTCTGAAGGCCAGCTAAGTTCTGGAACACACATGACATGGACAGGTTTCTGGAACGAATGACCGATATTTTTCTCGATAGATCAGGGATCACTCCACAGGCACACAGCTCTTCACCAAGTACATGAACAGGAACCGGAAGCTCCCCGCCAGGACAATGTTCGTCCGCATAGCGAACCAGGCGGATAAACACAAAGGAAAGAAACAGCGAGGAGAGGAAATCAAAGGTGCTGTCCTGATCGCTGGTAATGCAGTAATACGCGCATGGCTGCTTTCCCGGAAGTTCCAAATCGATCTCGTTGTAGGATGTGATGTTGCGAATATCCCGGTTTTGGAAAACCTGCAGTCTGGAGCCGAGCCCGATGATAACGCCGCCGCGCACGCCCTCTGATGCCTGCTTGAAAATGCTGTATGGCGCTTTGGCAGGATGCGTGAGGGGAAGAACATCAAAAAGCGCATTCAGTTCCTTTTCGGAACTGGCGGTGAGCAATTGGTACACTTCGCCGATGTTTTGCTTTTTCTTGGGATAGCTGGTGGAAACATAGAGGACCAGCGCCTTGAGCAGATTCATTTCGGCGCTGTCCCAGAAGTGGTCACGTTCTTCGCCCCCTGTGTTTTTGATGATGACGTCACAAAAAAGCTGGGCCATCAATTCCTGACCGCCGACCTCCGCAAGACAATTCCATGAATCGGAGGCTGACGGTGTGACCAGATTGAACACACGGACGGTGTAGCCCTGATCCCGCAGATATTCGCTGGTCTTTTCGTACAATTCGGACTTGGGGTCACAGATCACAAGGCTTGACTTCCGCGCCGCGCATTGGAGAATCATATTGACGCAAAAGGCTCTTGTCTTCTTGGAGCCGCTGGCGCCGTAAACCGCAAGATTCCCGTTAAATCGAGTCTTTGGAGGAATACAAATGACCTGATGATCCAGCTCTCCGAGAATCGTACCGGAATGCTTGCGAATATCCGGAACAAGATCAAGCACCTCCGTCAGTTCCTTGCGGGACATAAACCCCGCGGTGCCGTAGGTTCCCTTGTTGGAATAGATCAGGTTGCGCCGCCGGTCGTATTCGCCGCCTTCGCTGTAGCCCATCCGCATGACCATGAGGATCAGCAGCGCCAGCGCACCGATGCAGAGGCCGAGGCCATACAGCCCATACGGAAAGTGGAAGGCTGCCGCAAGGCAGGGAAAGAATCCGGCGTCCGGGAATGCGGGAGACGTCCCAAACACGGCGTCGGCCTCCTGCCATGCATGGTAATTGGAAAAAAGCTGCGAGAGGTAGCCGCTCCCGTAGAGCAGCGCCAGCGCAGCGATTGGAATGATAATGAAAAGCTGAATCAGCTTCTTTTTAGGAATAGAGCACGCTCCTTTCAAACTGTTGAAAATCAATGCTTTGCAGCATCACACACTGCCCGCAGATCTCCCGCAAGGCTTCTTCCTGGTAATCGAAGCAGATCAATGTCCCCGTCATTCCGTGCAGCTCCAGCGCGGTATCGAAGCGCCGGATGCGGGGAAAATCACAGGTGTAGGCGAATAGAACAGGATTCCCCTCGCTGTCAATGGCGTCGTTCTCGACGCGCCAATTTGGTATCCCCTCATGGAGCCCGTCTGCAAGGATCGCATCGAGCGTCCTGCGCTGCTGCGTGTCGCATAAGAGGCGAAGGATCGCTTCGCCATAACGGTCATTGGTCAGATAGTAGAAATGCGGAAAGCTGCCATCCAGCAGGAAATAGCTGTGCGCGTCCGGCTGTGTCAGGATAGAAAGTTGTTCCATGGTGGAGCCGAACACGATCCCGGAAATCTCCGCATCGGGCATGACCCCTTCGGTTTGCAGCAGAGCTTTGAACCGCAGTTCAGCCTTGTACTCCCATTTCATCTGCGCTTTGGCGGTGTTATAGGTCAAAAAAATACCGCCATCCGTCAGCAGGATGCCGGTTGCGCGTGAACTTTTGATTTTCGCCCCTTGCGGGCCGATCTCTTTAACCTCTCTGGAGGTGTAATAGGCGGGGATTGCCGTACTTTGACTGGCAGCGGAAAAAGGGACCTTTTCCCATGGAAAGGCCGGAATGTCAGCGTTGTGCATGATGGTCAGGATCTCAGCCATCCGGTGAAGCCGGAGACGTCTGGGAATTTCGCTTTTGAGCTTGTTTGGCTCAGAACTGCCGGTCAGGTAGGCTGAAAACCATTCGGGAGCATCAGCCAACAGCAGCCGTTTGGCTGACGAGGTGAGCCGAAGTCCACGCAGGCCGTCTTTGGAGAAGGTATGCAGCAGCCCATCTCGCCGGAGAGCGGTAACGACACTTTCGAGGTATGCGGAACCACCCGGCAGGTGGCTGATTTGACGGATGGGGTATTCACCGCAGAGGGCGGTTAATGTCAAAAGGAGATAGGGCAGCGTATTTTGAGCTGGCAGCTGCCGGGGCTTTCGAGGCATAAACCGTGCTGCCTCCTTGTACGATATTTTACCGTAGGGCTTTATAGCTTGGGTAATTTTGCGGCCGGAGCGCCTTGAAAAAACGCAGTATTTTCAGCGCTTTCATGGTGCTTTTTGTACCTTGGAAAATAAGCGCCCATAAAAGGTCAAAAATCCGATATGCTTTTTACACCATTCTGGCGCTCTGCAAGCCAGGCCGGAAACTGCGTGCTGTCCATGAGAAAAAGCCGTGTGCAATCCTCTTCGCCCAGCTCCGTGGTGTTGTAGGCGTCGCACAGCAGCCCATTGTCATCCGTCAAGATGAAGGAGGCCGCAACATCCAGAAACTGCTTCAGTTCCAGATTGTCATAATCGCGGATACGCCGCTCTGGCAGCTCCTGCGCATAGATATGGGAAAAACAGACCACACAATGCTGAAATTGCGGCATGGTGTGGTGGGCGGCGTAATCGGAGAGCGCGGAGGTAAACGGATCCAACAGGAACTCCGTGCTTTGGCGTTGCCTGCGCTTTGGCAGAAGGCACGGGAGCTTGATCTCCAGAATGCCGTCATTTTCGCTGATCTCAATGCCCTGCATGGTTTCAGCAGACCGCAGATATTCCTCTTTTTTGATGCTGGTAGTGGCATAGATCAGGTGGCGCAGCCGGCAGGTGATCCGCTCGGCCCGCAGCGCCGCATCCGTGGACAGCACCTCGTAGTTGTCGGGATAACGCTGAATATCCGTCGTGTTCATGGCATAGAGCGCATTGTTCAGCCGTTCGATCTCAGCTAGAATAGATGTAATTCTTTGTGATATAATGGCCCTGTTCAAGAAAAAACTCCTTATTCGATTTGATAATACTGCACTTCGCCGCCCGAAGAGACGGTACAGTAGCCGCTGGTGTTTGGTGTGTGGATCTCGGCGATCTGCTCCGGCTGCTCAATCAGAACGATGTATTTGGGCGGAACCTCTTTTACCGTGGAGAGCATTTGGTTGATAAGCTGCTCTTTACCCGGCTCCGCGTAAATGATCTCGTAAACTTCGCCATCCGCAAAAAAGATGATTTTGGCGGGATAGTCACTGACAGAATGATATTCCACCTGCTCCATAAAGTCGACAAGGACCCAAACGGCCTTTGAAAGCCCGTAATCGATGTCCTCCTCCGCATCAGCGGGAATGCGGTAATACTCGCCGCGCTGCACAATGCGGCCCTGCTTTTGCAGGTAGGACAGCAGATTCCGGATTTTGCTTTCCTTGTGCGGATAGAGCTTCAAAAGCTGCATCTCCGTCAGAGCGCGGTACATGGAAACATCCCGCAGGATGCCGGCAGCTTCCTGCCCATAGATCTGTTCCCTCGTTTTCATTGAAACATCTCCTCGTTATGCGTATTGAAGCCGTATAGTCGCTGTATTGCTGTTGGTTGTGGAGCGTTATACGTCTTAAATGCGTATTGTGTACGGATTAGCATGGATGCTGCTTTGGCGCAGCACGCTGAGCAAGCTCGGCCAGCTCTCGGCGATCCGTGGTGATCAATTCCTTTTCCATTTGACTGCACTTGATGTCCACGGCAATATTATTGTTATTTGTGCTGATGAGAGCGCTGCCGCGCTCAAAGTGCGTAATTTCCATCAGTTCGGCTTCAGAAAGATGCAGAACACCCTGAACACGCTGGGCCTCTTCCTCCTCCAGATTCAGCAGGATCTTCGTTTTGCTGTTGTTGATGATGCCCTTGCCGTATTTGCCATCATCCAGCGCAAAGAAGTCATTGAGATCCTGTGTGGCACAGACAAGACTGCCGCCATAGCCGCGGATCGTCTTGGCAAGCTCCAGAACGGATTCGGCGGCCTGCCGGTTGCTGCTGGCGCCGATGAGCTGCCAGCACTCGTCCACGAAGATGGCTTTTTCCGCCGTGCGGTTCTCTTTGGCCTTGTCCCATACAAAGTCGAGAGCAACAAACATCCCCACCGTCAGCAGATCACCGGTTAGCTCAGAAATATCAAGGACGATGTACTTGTTGTCCAGCGCCACATTGGTTTGCTGATTGAAAGAGCGGGCAGAGCCGTTGACCAGCCGATTCAGGATGTTGGCAAGGCGCTTTGTTTCCGGAGAGGCGGCGAGAATTTCATACAGGTCGCCCAGGATCGGCATTTCTTTATAGCGCCCGGGATGTTCCGGCTGTTCCAGAGAAGCATTGTCATGTGTGATGCCCTTGACCCCGTAGGTGCAGATCATGGCATCATCCAGAAGCTGCCGCTCCTCGTGGGATATGTCCGGAATTAAGAGACTGAAAAACGTGTGCAGCCGCTGAATTTTGGCTGCCAGCAGAGATTTTTCCGCGCCGGGGCCATCCAGCAGATCGTCCACGGACTTATCTGCCTTGCGGATCTCCATGATGTTGATGCAGTTTTGGGATGCCGGGGATATGGAAATGAACTGGCCGCCGATGTTGGAACAGGCCCGGTGAAACTCATGCCCTTTGAGCGGCGCGATGATAAAGACCTGAATTCCCTTGCGGCGCATACGCAGAGCCATCAGCTGAAGCGTAAAGGTTTTTCCGGCTCCGCTGGTTCCGAGAATGGCAATATTGGCATTCTTGTAGACGCGGGAATCGAAGATGTCCACGATGATGAGAGAGTTGTTGTGTTTATTGACGCCGAGAAGAATACCGTTGTCATCGCACATCTCATAGCTGGTGAAGGGATAGCAGCTGGCAGCTCCCGTTGTCAGAACATTCCGCTTAGACCGCTCATAGAGCTGGCGCTCCAGAGAAACCAGAGGGAGAGAGGATAAAAAAGCCTGCTCCTGACAAAAGGAACAGGTCTGTACATCCATGTCCTGCGAAAGCAGGAGTTTTTTCATTTCCGCGACCTTCCATTCAAGGTCGTCCACGCTGCCGGCTGTGACGGTGATAAGCAAGTTCAGATAATAAAAATCCTCATTGTTGGAAAGGCCGTCTTTTAGAAAATAGCCGCTGCGGATCGCACCGTCGAGGTCGTCAAAATCTGTATTGGTGTCGCTGGTTTCCTTAATTTTGCTGCGGTTGATACGGAGCTGCTGCCCCAGCTTTCTGACCATGCGGTCCTTTGGCTGCCGCGCGAGAAAGACGTCCAGATCGATCCCGTCGCCGGCGTTGACCAAAAGGCTGAGCCAACCGGCGGGAACGCGCACTTTATAACCATCTGATGGGACAAGAAGATAGGCATAATACAGCCCATCTACACAGAGGTAGTTTCCATGGGTAAGGTCGATGCTGTCAGGGGCATAGAATTCATTGACGGGAATAGTGTTGATGTCCCGTCCGGAGGCCATGTAGTCCGCCAGAACGGACTTCACCCGCTGGTAGAATGGCTCACTGCTGGCCCTGCGGCAGAGAATGTTATAAAGGATCTCCGCCGTGGCGTCGTCCTCGTTCTCAGGGGAAATGACCTCGTTGCCGCACTGCCGCAGATAATTTGCCGCCGTGCGTGCGGCTGTTTGCAGGGAAGCGATTGCATCCTCTTCCTCATGGCCGCGTTTGGTTCCGGGCAGCGGCTCATACTCGAAAACGAGAAAAAAGCGCCTTGTGATTGCCTCACGGGAGCCAAGCTGCCGAATGAGCTTCAGGTAGTCTTCCTGCAGGACACGGCAGCGCGGATCCTGCTCATGCTCCAGCTCCCTGCGGACGGTATCCAGATGCCGGTTAATGTCCGCACGCTTTGTCAATGCCTTGAATTGCACCTTGACCGGGGCAATTTTCAGATAGGAAATGAAGGAGTAAATGATGCTGCGCTGCTCTCTCGCGCTGCGCAGCAGGAAGTTGACGGGAACCACCTCTACAACCTTGACATAGCGGTGATCTCTTGTATAAATGACGCCGTGCTCAATCTTCTCGATAGGGATATAGTCCGCCAGGGCATTGAGCGGCTGAACGGCTTCTTCCTCCTGCAAGAAGGTCTTGAACTGCGTCACGCTGCGCTGCTTCAGATCAACAGAAAATCGGCTGCGGCTTTTGGGGAGCGGAGGGTCTTCTGCTTCGCAGTCGCTTTTCCGCTGCTGCGCCCAGCTGGGCAGCAGCGTTTTTCCATTTTTGCCGCCCTGCGTCCCATCGCGTGAAAGGATTCTGCGGTTGTGCAGAAAGCAAAAAAACAGGCGGATAAAAGCGGACAGGCTCATGCCGGATACGCCAATCAAAGCGAGAAGCACCAGCGGAAGAGCCGTCAGGCATAAAATCACGACGCGGGCGGTGAGGGAAAACGGAAGGTGCAGAACCGGCACACCAACCGCGAGGCCAAGGATGACCGCCTCAATCGTATTGCGGGTTTTCAAAAGCCCGCCGAAGAGTGTGCCGCCCTCCATAAAGTTGGGAGGAATCACATAAACCTCAAATTCTTCCGGTTTCATAGACAGCCTCCCTTACATCCGGTCTTTCCGCTTCGGCGGATCAGGCATCTTCTTGACAATCTCCTTATGATAGTCGATTTCACCGTCCGGTGCGGTAAATGGCTTCTTGATTACAGTGTCAACAGCATACTGCTTGTACCATTGGGCGCCATCGGCAGAGAAGACTTTCTGGTGTTCACCGTCCGGCGCGGCATATTGCCCGGTATGGTACATTCCAAAGGAAATGCCCTCCGGATGCTCCGGAGAATACTCTGTGCCGGTGATGCGCCCGCCGCCGATCTCAACGTCGGAATAGGATATTTGCGGTGCGGCGTCTCCCTGAGCGGTAATGCCCATGTAGGAGGACAACGCCTGTGACGCAAACTCTCCGGTGATGGAGCCGGTGGAGTGCAGGTCTCCGGCTGCGACCATACCTATCACATCGTTGGCAAAACGCCCGCCCTCCAGCATGGAGTTGGTAAAAATACGTCCGCCGAGGCCAACGGAATGCTGTGACTCCCTGCGGAGTGAGGAAACCGAGGCGGTTCGGGTACTGGAAGCGACTTGCTGATGGGTCACACCCGTCTGCGACTTTTGAGAAGCGCTTTCGCTGCGCGTCTGCTTTGCCTGATGAACAACGCTTGCTGCCTGCCGCTCGGCATTTACAGTACGCTCCGTGGCCTGATGCGCGGCGGACATGGTGGAGGAAGACGCTTTCTGTGTCGTTTGCGTCGCAGTTCTTACGGCATCATTGGTGATTTTCCGACTGACAACGCCGGCCAGACCACCTTGCAGAAAGCCGGAAGATCCGGATGCGGCGGCACCTGCGCGGCTGGAGGCTCTGTCGGCAAAGTTTCCGACAACTTTTCCAGCCATGCCGGCAGCGAGGGAGACACCCTTGAATGCGACCATCGCTTCACCCAACATGGAGCCGCCGGTATGCCCCACGTTGACACCGATACTTGCCATGAAGCTGTCGATTTTCTGTGAGACTTTGAGAAACCCAACCGCACAGAGAAACCAGACCAGGACATTTCCCGTCACGGCCTCGCGGCTGGAACTGCTGACTGCGGCTTCAACATCGCTTTCCTCCAGAGCAAACGCAGGTACCGCCAAGGTGAGCGCCAGCAAAAGAACGGTGCCCAGCAGCGGAATGATTCTATGATATTTCTTCGTGGTAATGACCTCCTACATGGAAAGCGGATTTGAGATGAATGTGCCGACCATCGTGATAAACAGCCGAAGACACCATGCGTTCATCAGCAGCAGGAATATCTGCCCGCCGAACATCCGGCACCAGCTCTTAAAAATATTTGCGGTGGATTGCGATGCGCCCATGGCAAAGGCTACCGGTGCGGTATAGACCAGGACGCCCAGCAGTACATACCGTTCTGCCGCTTCAAACAGCAGTTTAATGTAGTTCCACGCAAGAATCAGTGTCAGAATCAGAACGATCAGCGCAACGCCGCCGTTGGCACAGACGCCGATGATGGTCAGCAGAACAGAATTGAAGCTGGCAAAGTCCAAAGAAGGAAGCTCTGAGGACAAAATCCACGCATAAGGCGTTCCGCCTATCGTCAGTGCAATGTTTACGATCTCATCTGCATAGTACGCAAGCACGATGAACAGGATCGCCTTGGCAGTCAGCCTGACCGGATCTTCAGCTTCAATTCCCAAGCCCAGTCCGTAGTTCTTGAACAGATTCCAGACCCAGCCCAACAGGATCAGCCCGATGGCAAGTGCCACCAGAAGGCTATACATGGTTTCCGCTGCGGGAAAATATCGCAGAAATGTGTTCATGTCACAGCCCAATGCCCCCAAAACAGAGGTGTTGATCATATCCAGACCGTACATGATCTGCTCCGCGATCCACTCTACAATACCGTCTAAAATTCCCATGGCTTTTACGGGGCGGTCCACTGCCCGCCGCTGAAGAAGGGCGTAACATAGCTCATAATGAAGCCAAGGCCATTCAGCACGGCCCAAGTGATAATGATTCGCTTGAGCCATGCCCGGCTTTCATCGACGGTTCGGCCGCTGCGGGAGAAATTCATCATCAGCAGTGCGACTGCGGCCGTAACGATGGCTGCAATCGTGGAGATGCCGAGGATCTGCGTATAGACATCCCGCATGATCTCATTGGCCTTCTCCCACACGGTTGCGGCAGAGGCCGGCTGACAGAGAGACGCGGATAGCGTGGCGGTCAGAAACGCTGCATACAGCCAACGGCCGATATTGCCACGCGGCTTTTTCCCAATACGGGGAGACGGACACTTGTGCTTCAAAAGCATTACCTCCTTGTGTTGCCCAAAAGCAGGAAACAGCACCCAGCGAAAGCCGGATGCTGTTTCATTGACCGCAGAAAGGCAGAAAAAAGACGCACATCAAAAATGGCGTCCTCCTGCGGCTGCTTTTGGTTTGTTTATAGTTTTGAGCATACTTAGTTTAACATACGGCGATTTTGCGTTCAATAGCAAAACACTTCCAATTTTCTCCCAATATTCGTGCATGAGGTATTTGATGCTGTTCCCCAAATGTCTAAATCCATATCAAAGGCCGTGTTGGATGAAAGTAAAAATATATCATATATGCTGATCGACAAAAACCGTGAAAACTTGACAAATGGTGTATAATAACGGCAAGTATTTGCATGTATGCTGAATTTGACATATTATATGGGACTGGGGGACTATAATTATGAAGAGCTCCAAAGTTCAGAGATGGCTGATATTTGGGGTAGCTGCATCAGTATTACCATTTATACTTTCCTGTGGCTATCAATGGATTGCGGGAGCAAGGATCAAGGATCTGATCTATGAGTACTTTCCGGATTTCTTGCTGATAGTTCTCTCGGTGGCGGTAGGTGTATGCAATAGTGCAACTACGGTCAGTCATCCGTGGAAAAAAGGAAGTTTAGTTATTGCAGGCATCTCATTCTTTTTTTGTTGGGGACTATACTCATGGCTTTGTGGTTTGGATCATGAAGTTGCCCGTGATCGCCTAAAAATAGTTATGATTACTGCCTGTGTCATGTATGTGCTGAATATCATTTTGGGCGCACGTTCCGAATATAAACTTGATAAGGAAATAGAAACATCTCAAACTCAGGAGATAGTAGAGGCTCGGTAAATGGAAGTAATGAAACGACATAGATGGACTGTTGTACTAATTGCAATAGGATTGTTTTTTTTGATTTTTATAGGGAGTGCGTTAACCACAAGGTTTCAAAAGGATAAAACGTATTCAAAGGCTATTGAACTGATTGAAGATGGAGACTATGAAACGGCAATTGAACAGTTGAAAACAATAGGGCTCTACCAAGATGCGAAGCGTTACATAGCATATGCACAGGCATTACAACTTGAAAGCGAGGGGAAATACAAGGAGGCCGCAGATATTTTTCGCTCGCTAGAGGGATTTGTGGATAGTACGAATAGGGCCGAGTCGATTGAGGCTCGCTTAAAGCAAGAAGAGCAGACTGAGCGTATCTATGAACAGGCGACAGAAGCATATAGTGACGGCGATTATTTTAAAGCATATCAACTGCTTGCGGAAATCAATGAGTATAAGAATAGTGCAGCGCTATTGAAAGATAGCATAGTGAAAGCTAACCGGCTGAGTCGGTCACATACGATTTCGGCAGGTATTCAGTGCTCTGCTGGGGTAACCGATAGAGGCACTGTCTTATTTTCTGGAAGAAATTTTATAGGGGAAAGTGAAATTCAAAAATGGTCTGATATTGTTTCTGTCTCGGCAAGTAATGAGATTCTTGCGGGGCTTAGGGGTGATGGCTCGGTGGTTATAGCAAAACGAAAATTGCACTATAGTTATCGAATTGATGTTAGCGAATGGAACGATATTATTGATGTGGCTGTTGGCGAACAATATATTGTTGGACTTCGCGCTGACGGCACACTGACCGCACAGGGAATTGATGGTTATGGAGAGACAGATATTGACGAATGGACGGATATTGTACAGATAGATACAGGGTGGCAACACACGGTTGGACTGGATAGTACGGGAGTTGTACATATTGCAGGATTTCGTGCGGAAGAGCTGTTGAACGAAATTGCTGACAAGCAGGATGAGTGGACAAATGTTGTTTCAATTTCGACGGGAGGTAGTTCTGGCCGTAGCACATTGGGGAAAGGTCATATCGTAGGATTACGAAGTGATGGGACCGTCGTTGCTGTAGGGGATAATTCATTTGGGCAGTGTAATGTAGAAGAATGGAGAGATATTATAGCAATATCTGCTGGAGATTATCACACAGTTGGACTGAAATCTGACGGAACGGTTGTAACAACTCAGAGTGAAAGTGAATTGCCTAAAACTTGTGAAATAATTCGAGACTGGGTGGATGTAACAGCGATTTCGGCTGGATATGGATATACACTTGCGCTTAAGTCGGATGGAACAGTACAAGCGGCGGGCTTTGACCAAGATGGGCAAAGTGATGTAACTGACTGGACAAAAGTGCTTACTAGAGGAGAGTGGCAGATCCCGTTTATAACTACTAAGTCTGAATAATTCATAGATAAATCTGGCTCGACACAAAAGTTTGCCGAGCCAGATTTGCATTCTTGAACACGGGCGACCGCAGCCTATGGCGGGAAACTAGAAGGCTAAGTCTATTAACTATCTGCTGGGAAGAATATGTCAAGTGTTTTCAGAGTTGCTTGTGCAGAGAACCCCCAAAGCACAGAACTCAGCGCTGTTACAGCGTCTTTCCGCAGACGGTAATAAGTGCTGGAGCTGATATCTCGGATATGGGGACGGAGTACTTCGATGATCTCATCGACATTTTTTAGCTTCTGCGGAGACAAAAATGAGTAATACAGGATCCAGTAGTAGACCTCTCCGTTTTTGTGATGGGTACGAAGAAGATTGATAGCGTTTTCAAGCAGCGTCAACATTTTGTAGCTACGCTCAATACACTTGGCGTGATCTTCGATGATGGTTCCACCCAGGTCTGCTCCGGCCATATAAATAGAGTCTAAAAAATCTTCAATGCTGCAATCGTAGTCGATGCGGAACTGATTTTTTACTTGCCGAACAGAAACTTCCAAACTCCATGTTACATCCCGATACTTCTTGAGTAGCTTCCAAGTGTCGTGATAACGATTATCCTCCTCCGGACGCTTTTCATGTATCGTTCTTGCCATTGTTGCACGCTCCTTCCGCTTCAGAATTTGGGGTGATCGTCATTTCAAATCGATATAACGGCGGACTGCCGGTACTGCAGCAGATCACCAGGCCCGCTGAAATAGTGCCTTTCTCTATTCCTACCGTGCAGTCATCGGATAATGGATATAACATATATTTGGATTTGGGGCACGAAAGGCAGGAAATGCCTTGCGCTTCAAGGGTTTGCAGCACCTTCCGAACGAAGTACAGCATGTGAGATTTTGAAACGCTGGGAAGCTCTGTTGAAACGCAAATCTGCTCATCAGAAATTGAGACGGACTCTGGCGGAATGGTATCCGGCACAGATACGTGAAGGTTCAGACACATAGCAACCTCCTCCTTGTCTATCATAACATCTGAAATTTGAAACATGGTTGAGAGATAATTTTTTAGGTAAATTACCGTTCCGCTGCGGCCTGGAAAAGTCAGCAGCGAAAGATAATCAAGATCAGCTAGCTTTTTAAGTAGCCGACCCACGCTCGAGCGGGAGATACCCCAGCGCTTAGATAATTCACTGTAATTGACGAGCGGACTCCCGGTGCCGTTCCTGAAATACGCGACTGGCCCGATCTCAGAGCCGCGTACTTGCTGATCCTTATAAATTGCAGAAATCCAAAGATCCAGAATGACATCCATCTCGGATGCGCGTCCCGCAGAAATCAACTCCGTTGCCGTTGAAACAGGAATGAAGAAAAAGCCGGAGTCTTTTTGGCATGGGCAGTTATAATCAAGCGCGGTGTTATTGCGCCGCCAGTCCGTAATGGAGAACTTTACGATATGCCCGCGGCCGAGGCGGGTAAATGTAATGAGCTGCCGATCCTGCAAGGATTTTAGGATTGCAAATGCCTGATAGTGAAAGCGCACACGGAACCATTCTGTGACGTCGGCGATGGAGCAAACCCATTCTCCTGGATAGACAGTGTATGAGATCCTGTCTATGCGCCGATACGAGGTTCTGAAGTTGGCATAGGAGCAAAGAACTACAAAATAAAAAAGACCGGAGCATCCGCCTGTGCGAATGCCCCGGTCTGCAATCAGAGTTTGTATAAATTCTCGATAAATTCGGCATCGTGGATAATCTACGATTTGCCTGAGTTCAAGCTGATAATTTTTCATGTAGGAAACCTCCTTGAGCCGGATACATCAGCTAGATTGTATCCCGTGCTAAATGGTAAGTTAGAAGCGTTTAGATGCTAAAAACCCTGCTAAACGAATCAAGGAATATGATGGTATTGAAGAAATCGTTCCGTGCGCTTG